>Ga0307517_10000528_pt1 | contig 65322 bp, 32 predicted proteins | sample 23_EM_MG_FD_194515 | JGI IMG/M metagenome (GOLD analysis project Ga0307517, IMG submission 194515) | Populus trichocarpa ectomycorrhiza microbial communities from riparian zone in the Pacific Northwest, United States - 23_EM | ecosystem: Host-associated > Plants > Roots > Unclassified | place...
TGGTGAGATTTGAACTCGTGACCTCTTGGTCATCAAGGCTCTGATACCATGTCAAAGAACCATCTCAACCCAATAGCTTAAGCTGTTAGGTGAGGTTCCAGGATATGATTTATATTATTCTCTAACAATAAGGATAATTATGTTGATTGTATTATTGTCTCATCGTATATAATTCAATAAAAAAAAATTCTTAAAGCTTTGCAATTATCTTCTCTTTCAAGATTTTCTCGTATTTTCTTCTATTTATTTTCATAAGTCTATTATGTACTAGCTTTATTTATTATTTTTTACAAGCTTTCATTGTAGTTTTATTATTGTTTTTTTTCTCAATTTAGTTTTTTTTCTTTAAATATTCACCACATAATAATCTAGTTAGAAAAACAATTCATGCTACTGTCGTTTTAGCCTTATCTAATCCTAGCTTAAATGTGAAACAACAAATTGATAAATGATTAAATAAAAAAAAAATTAAAAGAGTGAAATAAAAAGACAACAACATACTACATTAACCCGAGTTAACACGTTAAATTTACATCTGGAGTAATGGACATGACTATAATGAGTTAACCTAGTTGGATTTATCCTTCTTATTCCTTCCCTTATTATATTCTTGGGTGGGCCTTGATTGATCGTAATTGACCACAAATTAGATTAAATGTGGAAGAAAAATCGAATATGAAATTTAAAAAATATTATATTGTATCAACCCGGCCTACTTCAATTAAATGACAAAACTTAGAACCTATGTCATGAATATGATCTCAATTAGGCATAATGTTTTTAACCTAAGTGATAAAAATGATGAAATTTCATTCCTTTTCATTTTAAGTTAAATAAAAAAAACAATAATAATAAAGGGTTAAACTGTATATTTTTTTTTTCAAATCAAGGGCAAGAAATAAATTAAACAAAAAAGATCGTGAATGTTGTGTCTTAACTCATTGAATTTGCGATTTACACTAAGGACCCAATCGGGTCTAATAAATTTGTATCTAAAATTAATTTTCACCTAAACAAAAAATAAAAAACTCCAAAAAAAATTCCCATAAAAAAGCCCAGACGTCCAGGCCTAGTGGCCCATCATGTCCGGACCTAATAAAAAAAGAACCTAGGCCTGCATGCCTAGGTCTTATATTGTTTTTTAATCTTTTTAGGTGGTAGATGACCTATCATCAACCTCTATGTTTTTTTTTTAAAAACAAAACCTCACAACCACCCTCACAACACCTAGAAACCAATTTATCAACCTAAAAAACTCCAAAAAGACCTCAAAACATGAAACTAAACCGGGTTAATTTTTTTTTCCTCGACCTTGATATAATTTTTTAGGAAATACTGACGTTTTAAACAACCATCATCAAACGTTTTTTATTAAATGGGACTAAGGACACTAATATTAACCAATTTGGTGGCTAGAATATGCAAAAAATAATATCAAACAGTGACTCTCTCTCTCTCTCTCTCTCCATATTAGAATCTAGCAAAACTTTCTCTCTCTTTAAAATATTAGGAACTGAAAAATAATAAAAATAAATTTTGGTGCCAAAATTGAATTTAGAAAAACTTAAGGGACCAAAAAGTTCTAATTATGAAAATTAAAGGACTAAATTGTACATTTTGCTCCAACTTTAAACACACCAACTATTTTTGGCGCCTTTTCTAAGTTGGTCCTCTTTCTTTTAATTTTATCTATAACCAACAAATTTGAAGCAATTGGCTATTATTTTTGCAATTAAATGACACAATCAATGAAAAAAGAAGAAGTAAAGGGACCAAAATAAAAGGAAAATTAGAAAAAAGCATTACTCCAGTTCACAATGCATTGTGAGTGTGTGAACAATATTTGGCACTATTTCAGACCACCCTTCCATTTTAGTTTATTTTTGTATAAAACTTCATTTAGTTAGCATCTTCGCAAATATAAAAAGAAGAGAAAGATATTTAATTAAAGCGATAGAAACAAAAGAAAAAATAATATTAGGATGGATTTAGAATGAATTCTTTTCATTTTAAAACAAGAAGTATAGATGAGACATGTCCCAAATAGTCTTTGTCTCTTTAAGATGGTAACCAAGCTTCACCTAATTGACCCACACTTGAGCGACCATGGGATAAGAATTTTGTTTTTTCCGACAAACTTGTAATGTGAGGAACATCAATTGAAAGCATGAGTTTTTTTTTTTTTTGCACAATAAAATAAAGTGAGAAAATACCATGATATAGAAAATATTTATGAAAATACCATGTTACATACTACATCTGCAACTTGCGTGTTGCATGCTACATCCGTGACTTACGAGTCGCATGTGAGGCTTACGACTCTAATCAAATTATAACCTTAAGACCTAATCTCTTCCCTTTTCTCTTTTTATTTCCCATATCCAATCCCAATGAGAATTGAAGTGAGTCGCTTCCGGCTTGTTCTTCCAGACACTACTTCATGACTTTTAGGCCAACAGTAGGGGGGCATGATTGCATATTTATATCGACAACTATATAAAACATATATGAAGAAGATGAGATAAATAGCCAGGTGTCTACTACTTCTCCAGGTATAATTATTTTTTAGTATTTTCTAGCAAAGGATTTACTTTGTTTATGACAATTAATCCCATTTTAATGTATTTATTATATTCATTACAGGAGGCTCGAAGAGTTGTATTCACCATCTATAAAGAAGTTAATGAGATGGGATGTGCCCTAGCCAATAATACGTTCAACTTTTTCCATGCTGGACTACAATAGGTTAGCGAGGTTGAGTGTCTCGAAGTGACCTTAGAAGAAGATGAGACTGCTTATCATGAACGTGAGACTAAGACAGGTTCGTCTATAAGCATTCCAAACTCGTTTACGAGTTAGGATGATTTTGATGCTGACCCTTACATGAGTGCTATATACCTATTCATGAGCACTCCAGGCTCATCCACAAGTGCTTTAAGCAAGTCTTCAAGTGACAATTCTCTTTTGCGTTCAAAAACTATTTTCTCTCTCTTTTTTAACTAACATAAAAAAATATTGTTTTTAATCGATCTTGTCATTGAGAAAATATTAACATTTTCATTGTTTTGTCCTTCACATTTGTTAAAAAAATCAAGTTTTAAAGCTAATTTAGGACTCAATTTATTATATGTGATTACTTAGAGAGCTGATGAGTATGTAGCTCATTGATTTTAGTGTCAACACGATGAACTTATATGCAGATACTGTGTCAACATGATGAACCTATATGCATGTTTTCCGCCTTCAAATATAACTTGATTTTTTGGCAGTAGACTTTAAAGGCATGGTCACCAAGTATTGGCAAAGCGAACAAATATGTATAAAACCCTATTGTAAATCAATCAATTTCGCTTTCTAGGATTCAATTCCTAGGGTTGTTTTTAAACCCACAAAAAAAAACTTTAAATTGATTTTCATGGTTAATTTATTGTTTATAAAACCCTAATGTAAATCAATCGATTTCGCTTTCTAATTTATTCCTCATCTTCTTCTTCAAATACTACTGTTATACATCTTCTTTACATTACAAAACTCAAATATCTATGAACTAACTTTTTACTTTTTCTCAATTTGGGTACTGGGTTGAATTTCTTTAAATTGATTTTTGGGTTTTTCTTAGTTCGGGAACTAGGTTTTTCAAATTGGGTTGAATTTTTGTGAATTGATTTTTGGGATTTTCTCAATTTGGGAACTAGGTTATCAAATTTGTGTTCTTGAGGACAAAGTTGAAGATAATGTATCTGGAGTTTTTGTGAGAAACAAATTGTTTTAAATCATTTAGTAGGATGTTCATGATATTGGTTACTCATTGTTGAAAATCAATTTCCTGGATTTTTTTCCCTTCAAGATTCTTGAATCTAATTTCAGATTTCAAATTGAAAATATTGAAAGCTAACACTAAAATCTATTCTAAGAAATATTCAAAGCAATTCTGGAGGAGAAAACGGTTGAAGATGGTGGGTTTTTTTTTTCCTCTCAATTTAATGGCAAAGTTTGAATATTTGATATAAGGGCACTTTAGTAATTAAATAGAATATAATAACAATTATGTGATAATCAGATATTTGATGCTGTATTAAGGAAATATGAATAAAATCTCGAGGAGCTGTGATGAAGAGGATCAACATAGAAAGCCCCCAGAGGGATAAGGAAAAGGTTTTGAAACATTGTTTTGCCTCCTCTCCGGCTGTCTTCCAATGAGTTGTTCTCATTTATACATATTAAATATAGTGTCTCCTAAAGAAAAACAGGGTCCCGTAGCTCAGTTGGTTAGAGCGTTGGTCTTATGAGCCGAAGGTCGCGGGTTCGAGCCCCGCCGGGACCACCGCTTCTGTAGTATATTTTGATTTCCCTAAACTTGTTGTTTTAAACCTCGGGACTAATGATTGGTGAAATCCAGTTAGGTTAGGTGGTCCGTGGGACACCTGATTGCGCAGTCGTTTTAATGTATTTGACTGTTGACCTTCCAAAAGATGAAACACCAGTTTCAGTTTGGTTGAGCAGTCAGTTGAAGGAGAAGAGAAGATAGCACCCATCCCCTTTCCACCTATTTCTTGCATTGCACTTCACCTTCTACTTCTTAATTAATACTTGGAGTCCCAATATTGATCTCCACAACCCAATCCAACGAAGAATGTGTTGCTTCTCTCTTTGAACCCCCCATAAAAACAAACATGGGTTGTCTCTTCTCTGGTATGTTTGCCACTACATACGTCTAGTTATTTTCTCTCATAAACAAGATCATGTGTTCATGTCAGCATCAACTTATCAATGATTGATGATAGCTATGTTCTAGTGTACTTGTTTATTCTGGCTTATATTAATGAAATCTGTAGTTGATTTGCTAATCATTGATTCTGCTTTGTGTACGTTGATTAAGTTTGCTGAACTAATCATTAGAAATGGAGGGATGTTCTTGATTTTCTATATACATACGCACGCTTAATCTGCTAGAAATAATTAAGCTGATCTATACCAATGGGCTCAGGGAACTGGTTGAAGTCAATTATAAGAACGAGAAAGGCGAAGAAAGATGCATCAAAGAAAGTAAAGGTAAAAATACTCTGGATTCTGATGATTCCTTCTGGTAAGACAGGAGCTGTTGTTTCTTTTTGTAATCTGTTCCTGCATCTCTGTGAGACAGGTACACTCGGCTACCGAAAAGGCAAACGGGTCAAAGGAGAGCTCACCCGCCCATGGAGAATCAAGTAATCTTGCCAATGGTGATTTGGAGAGCAATATTCATGTTGCTCCTGGATTGTCTGCTGAATATATAGCTGCTGTCAGGATTCAAGATGCTTTTCGGGCATACAAGGTACATTTCAATGGTGTGATTATACATACATACATACATATATATACATAGAAGGAGCATTAATTTTTTATTTTTTTGGACCCATGAATCAACCCTTTGATTATGATAAGAAGAAAATCAAGAACATGGCAGCGACTGCCAGTTTCGTTTCTGCCTTCTTTACAGGACAGCTGCTTATGGCAGTAGCTTCATTTTGTAAGCTGAAATCTCCTCCTGCATATAATGGATGAAGAATTTGATTTGGCATAGAAGAAACAGAGAGTGATAACTTCAGAACATTCACTCACTCTCCTCCCTTTTGTGGACTGGTGCATGGGTTCGTACCAATCTCATAGTTCCTCATCACTGCTCGATAATCAAACTAGCCAAATACCTTATCATGTAGGAATGCTCTTTTTTCAATGTGTTGAGTTGTGTGACTCTTTACCCTTATAGAACCTTGTACCTTTTTCTCCATCGTGCATGCATGTCTAGAAACCTCATACCAACATGAGATCGATGTCTATATTTCTTATTAAAAAGAATTGTGTCAGAATAATTTATTCATTTCTGTGAGGTTCACCATGTTTCATTGATTTAGCCAACATAATTTTGGGATTTCATTTTATTTGCCAGTCCTTTCCCCGGCAGATCGATTTAAAGATTATGGTATCCAGTTGTCTTTTTTTAGTGATTTTTTTGAGGTTGAACCTGTTTTTTTATTAAAATTTTAATTTTTTTTATTTTAAATCAAAATTTTTAGTGAATTTAATGTGATAATGTTAAAAATAAATTTTAAAAAAATTAAAAAATTATTTTTAAATAAAAAATACTTTAAAAAATATTTATAATAATTTACGCTACTTGGGTAGACAACATAGATTTTCTTATTTGTCAGGGATATTTGGTGGTCTGCGGGAGGAAGTGAAGTAGCCTAGAGGGGGGTGGGGACCAAAGAGGCCATAAAGGAAGGATAGAAACTTTTTTTGTTAACGCTGATGGAATTTCAAGCAATCTACTTGCTTGCTCTCTTGAGCTTATAGCCAATCCAACCATTATAGAAGTTGTACTTTCTGTGAAGTAATAATGGATTGCTTTGCTCGTTTTCAGGCAAGAAAAGCAATGCACCGTCTTAAGGGCGCCGTGAGGTTCAATGTGCTGATTCATGGTCATGACACTCAAAAGCAAGCTTCAAGCACATTAAGCCATATTCATTCATGGAGCAACATACAGGCACAGATTAGAGCCCGCCGGCACCATATGGTCACCGAAGGCCGTATCAAGCAAAAGAAATTAGAAAACCAGTTGAAACTCGAGGCCAGACTTCAAGAGATTGAGGTACTAATCACTGTTACAAAATGAAATAGTACAGAAAATTATGTCACAGAAAAATATACTAGAATGTTGCCAATTTTAATAGTCACCTGACCTGTCAACCAATACAGATCGTGGGTTCCCACTAAATTTTGTTGAAGACTTTTCCACCGCATTGAAGCGAGTGTCTATGCTAATTTATTGCATAATTCCAAGAAAATGAACTCTATTTTTTTTTTGTTAAAGATTGTTTTTATTTATAATACAAAATAATTCTTGGTGAGTAATGAATGAGCCTGACCCATTCTGTGTGGACTGGTAGCTGTTGGTTTTTTTCTCTGTGAGATGGAGCTATTTGGAAAAAAAATGAAATTCGTCCAAGTGGGAAATGTCTTCTAGTTAAGTGGCAGAATTTAATTATACTTTGATCTGATTTATCACTACTTTCCCAGTGAACAGTTATAAAAGAAATTTACAAGGATTCAAGAGAAAAGGAAGTCAGCAGCTACTTTCCTTGTAGTTTGGAATTGTGTTTCAAATAATATTTCATGAAAAGGAAGAATTGCATACGGTTTGTACAGATACATGTTCTGAGAGAAATTAAATGCATCCAAAGTGGTTAGCTCCCAAGAAAAAAAAGAAAAAGAAAGAAAAGGGCAATTAACCATATATGGTTCACCAGAAGCGATGTTCCCAAAGGAAGAATTTAATGGCGTCCTACCATTATGTATTTTATATGGAATGTGGTTGTAAGCCCGGACCTCTAAATTATTGCACGAATTTAAGATCCACTGTCCACAATTGTTTGCTTAGCTTTGACTTTGTTGACCAGGTGGAGTGGTGCGGTGGCTCCGATACCATGGAGGAAATCCTTTCCAGGATCCAGCAAAGAGAAGAAGCAGCAGTAAAGCGTGAACGAGCCATGGCATATGCCTTCTCTCATCAGGTCCATTAACTGTTAACATATTTATTTCCTGTAGTCTCTGGTTCAGTTGGAGGTAAACGTGTGAGCTTAATGTGAACGATTTACAGTGGAGAGCCAACCCTACCCAATATCTAGGCCAGGCCTATTACAGCCTTGGCAAAGAAAACTGGGGTTGGAGCTGGAAGGAGCGCTGGATTGCTGCTCGGCCATGGGAGATTAGGGTTCATGCTGAGCTTCATAACCTCAAGAAAGCTCATCCAAAGCAAGAGAGCAAAACGACACTTCCAACCAAACCTGCTTTGTCAAATGGGAAGGTGACTGCTAAATCTAAAATGTTGCCTAGCCCAGCTGTGGATTGTCAAGCTGCCCAGGTTGCCAGTTCTACAGCCGGCTCGTCTCATCTGCTGATTCCAAGTTGACCTTCGTGATGCTCCCTTCTTGATCCTGTGTCTCTGTATTGTTTATTTTCGGGGTTGGTGTGAGATTGGCATGCAGCGTGTAAAATAAACATATTTTTGCTTACAGTTATTATTAAGTAAATTATCTTAGTAACTAAAAAGATTCATCGAGCAAATTTGGCTTGTTCGGTAATGACAAGAGGCTTCATTTTCTTGCCTCGAAAAGAAGTAACATGGGCATGGAGCTCGAAACCACCGAGGAAGGATGCATTTTAACCGTGAAATTAATTAATGTTCTTAAATCAGCAGGCAACTAGAAGACCTTCGCACTTTGAGCTAGCTCCTGTGTCCATTATGCATCAATTACCACACCAATCCATTGTTAGTTGTATAGCTAGACAAGAACAAGTACATCCCAACAAGATCTTGCATTCCTAACCCCAATAAATCAGTATTTTTCTTGTAAATCTTAGTTTACTAAGGCGCTATTCAGCATGTTCATCTCATGCGTACCGGTATCCACCCCAGCCACCCTATGTTATTAGCTTTCAACGAGGTAAAAGAAGGGAATTTGGTGTAGAATTACGCTTATGGCTGTACCTTGCCTTTGCAGTAGTAATTATCAACTCCAGTATAAAGAACACTAGCTAGTAACCAGCAGAAAGCAAAATGTCACCATCTCCATTGAATCCAAGTGTTTCACTTTAATATATTTTGGTTTTTCCCCGGGTGCCAAAAAAAAAACCCAGCTAGGCTGAAGAGATTTTTTTGAGGGACTGAGATTTACAGGGTAGGGGACCGAAGACAGATGGCAAAGTATCGCATTTTTAGTGGTATCCATCTGTGTATTCTTCCATAATTGTGCCTTGCTGTGCTCATGCCATTATGTGTATTCTTCCATAATTGAGCTTTGCTGTGTTCATCCCATTATTTAATAGTGTATGAGATTGTTGTTCGGTTATTTTTCAAAATGTTTTTAATGTATAAAATAATATTTCTTTTATAAATTTATTTTTGATGTCGGAACATCAAAACTAATTTAAATAACAAATTTAAAAGTATTTTTTTAACGCGAAAACAAAAACAAAAACATCATCCGGCATATGTGCACGTACACAGAGTAGCCCCACACCACTTGTTCTACCTTCTAAATTTATCTAAGCTTAGGAATCATTGATTACACCAAGAATGGCAGGCCATGACCTTTGGATTCCTCCTCACAGCCTGATCTTGATGCAAATGTATCATCCAGGACTGGAGGGCTTGTATATCAAATCCCACATCTACAACCTAAGCACAAATAGATCCTCCAATAACACCTGGATCTCTTTCAGGTTGGCTAAATAAGGGAATTCAGATAACTACACTGTTTTTTCTGCTATGAAGAAAATGAGGTTTCCGAGATCTATCTTTGTTTTGCTTCCTCTTATATGATGAACTCTATGTTTTACTTTCAGACACAAGTCTAGTCAAATCATACTAAAGAGGCTAGTAAAACAGAAAGTATGGAGTAAATGACACTAGAAAACACAATTCTCCACTCAACAGACATAAAGTCTCCATTTCTTTTCCAGCTTCCTATTCTATTCCATTGCAAACAGCTTCTACTGTTGATGGAAAATGACTCATTGTTCGATGCTCCCGAAAATCCAAGCAACGAAAGAGATGTTAAAGATGGGTTTATTCTTTCAATTCTTTTTGCAGATTTAAGGAAGTTGTTGAGGCATCAAAAGGCAGAAAAGCAACAGACAAAAACAATCACAAAGGGAAACTCTCTCTCTCATCTACATGAAAAAAAAAATCGACCATGTCCAAACAGAGGAAGTAGCCCGTATCGTGTTGCTCCCATTCTTTGACACTAGTTATAAGCAGTTCAAAAGAACAGGATATAGTATTGAGCAAGGGGAAAATGCTACTGCAAAAAGTCTATGTTTGCTGATCTGGGGTTGCCTGTTTTACAGAAAATCATTGAAAGGATAACAGATTATGCCTATCAGGTCTGCTCTAGTTGGGGAAAACATGAAACCATTCATCAAATCAAAGTAGTTCTGCTTCTATCAGCAATTCTAGAAATGGAATCAAATACAACCAAACATCCATGACATACAAAAAGTGTAGCCACATAAACACACAGCCAATCCAACACAAGTTCGAAGCAAAGCTGAGGTATCAAAGCCCTCCCACACATGGAAGCTAAAACAACAGCTAGAACGTAATACTAATAAACATCTGATAGAAACTAAACAGACCGGGGATCGAAAAACCTGAAACATCCACTCAGATCTCTCTCTCTTCCCACGGTATATGCCATTGATTCATCTTCAAGTCACCAGGCCAGTCTTTGAAATATCTTCTTAGCACCGTATTAGTCTCTCTTAAACAATGAACAAGTCCTGCAAGAACGAGCTAAAATGAAAAAATGATGACATTATATGGATAGAATATATGAAATTGAGAAATGGGTTCTTATGGTAGCACCTGGTAAAGGTGAAATTTTTGACGTTTTTGCTCGATCAATGGCGAGAATCAGAGGAAGCAGAGGACGGCTTGTTGTGAATGCCGTCGTGCTCCTCATCTTCGCCTTGAATTCGTGCTGGAACTCGAAACCCATAGAACTCACCACCTGAGGCAGTGAATCCAATGCCTGATATTGCAGTTTGCTGATGATAAATTTGTGGAATTTGTTGTTGTTCATGATGATCAGGAGTGATTGCTGGGTCTATCCAAGCACGAACTGAAGGCATGTTACTGGACTGAAGGGGTCCCCTCTGTGAAAAAAACTGGTTTTGGCCGAAAAACGGCTGTATAAGTGGCGATGGCGACATCGTCTGTAGCGGTGGTAGTGGTGTGTTGAAGAAGAATCCTCCACCTCCGCCGCCGCCGCCGCCGCCAGCTGCATTCCAAGCCACCAAATTTCTTTGGAATCGGTTGATTTCTGGTGTGTGGTGCTGCTCAGACCACCCACTAGAAGAGCCATCTAGACCGAGATAATGAGCAGTGGTTCCAGAGAACACTTGATGTTCATTTTGAGCTTGATGGCCATGATGGTGTGCTTGATGTTGCAAAAGAATTGGTTCTTGAAATGATTGGAGCGAGAGCCTCAGATCTTGGCTCTGGCTGCTGGTTCTTGACAGCAAATCTGGTGGATAGTTCTGAAACTGTATAGTTGGAGACGATGTCTCCGTAGAAGCACCCATTGGAAAGAAAGTTTTGATTGTGTCAGCAATAGCATCTGAGTCTAAAGATGGTGGCAGAAAACCCGAACTACAGTCGGGATTTTCTGCCATTTGCTGTTGCATATTTTGAACTTCAATTGCTGCTGCTGCTGCTGCTTTTGAAGCGGCAACATTTTCCATGGAAAGCTGATACTCCCTCTCGTCGCTTATGTTTTGTTGCTGGGTGCTTCTTGTTGTAGTTTTACTGGTTGCGCGGGTGAATCCCGCTGTGGTTGGATCCCATGCGGGTAGCTCTGCAAGCTCGTCTATGGAAGCCTTGGCTTTCTTGATGAGCCAATCGACGGCTTTGCTGGGACGGTCGTAGCCTAGGCGGTCCTGCACATCGTAGAACTGGATGGCAGTGTGCGCTGAGAGCCGGACGCGGCGGTCTCTGGGGCCTTTGGCAGTACAGACCTTGCTGTGGCGGTCTTTTCTTCCTGTGGACCGAACAATGTGGCCTCCTTGGACCTCCACAATCTCTCCCACTGTGTTTCTTATCCCCAATCTTGACGATGTTGCTGCTTGGTGGTGGCTCTCTCCCATTTTTCTTGCATATTCGAGGCCTTGCTCTTGAAGAGTTGAAGATGAAGAAGATAGGAAGTAAGATCTTTTTTTGGATGGTTGTAGAGGAGATTGCTGCTGTTGCTGTGTGTCTAATCTTTGATATAAGAGTTGGTTTTGATCTTGTTGGGACTCTGTGTTTTGGAGATATTGATGGTGGCCAAGAAAGGGTGGCACTTGTTGTTGATGATGATATTGATGCTGTTTGGGTGATTGATGATCTTGTTCTTCTTCTCCTTCTACATGTCTTGAATTGAGAACTATGTTTTGAAGTTGGTGGTGATGGTGGTGATTCCTTCGAGGATCCAGTCTCAGACCCTTGTTCTTTATCTGTTCCAGCTTTTATTGGATAACACTTTTCTTTAATGGGTGGGGGTTGTCTCTTTACCACTCTCTCTAATTTGCTGCTTCCTAGTCTCTTCTTGTTGCTTGTGCAACTGCTGCCACCACTCTGATACCTGATGCTGCTGCTTCTGCTGCCTCTCCCAAAAGGTTCTGCCATTCAATATTTCCACTTCCATCAAACCCAACATCACCTCCAAAATAAAATAAAAACTCTTAACCTAAAACTGAAAACCAAGCCTGAAAGCCTATGCCTGCTCTATGGGTAGCCTAACCCATCTCCTCTTCCCTTGACTCTCTATCTGCAGTTAGCTAGGCTTTTGATGGTTGTCCTTCTCTACGCAGCACCACACAAGGGTAATACGGAAAACACCCTCTGGAGAAAGAAGACCGAGAACAAGCAACACCCCCGAATTCTCAAGAAGGGTCTTCTTGGGAAATCTCCTGCGGTTGTTTCATCGTTTTGTATGGGAAGAGAGAGGGGAAAGGGTAGATATGGTGCTATGGAACAGTAAATATACGGGCTATAGCTAGCTGGGGAAAGATAAATTCTTTCTTCCTTTCTTGACCTATAAGAAGAGGAGTCCTTGATGATGCCACTGGTAAGTGTGGCAGTGTTTGGTCAGAAATGAGATTAAAGATCTCTGTGACCTCATCACTGCGTCTGCTGCTGCTGTTCTTTCTACCACAAGACGCACAAGCACCAACCAAGAAAGAGCTAATGATTCAATCAACAAGTCTCCAAGCCTCAACTTTATTTTACTCCCTCCTCCTCTCTCTCTCTCTCTCTCCACCCTTTTCTTTCAATGTTTGGTATGTTTCACTCTCCAATTCGGTTCTTTTAAGATTTTTTTTTACTATTCCTACTTGACCTGGTTAGAAGTTAGAACCGTTGGTTGTAGTTCAAAGGGAGTGGTGCCTCTCTCTCTCTCTCTCTCTCTCTCTCTCTCTGGTCTGGATGCTTTGAGAGATTAGATCCTTTATATGCCAACACAGCTTTTGAAAGTGACCCTCCCTTACAGCTTTTCCTCTGCTCTCCCTCTCTTTATTGCTTCGCTCAAAAGGAACAACACCATCTTCCACCCCATCTTTTTCTGGTTGGATTTCTCATACATGGCATCTTGACACCCTGTATTTTTTTTTATATATTTTTCCCCAAATTATGTTTCTCTCGATTTGTTATTCTCCTTTTTCTTTTTCTGATTATTATTTACGTAGCCATGTGTTTTTTAAATTACTTATAAGTCCAGGTAGAGGTAGAAAATCCACAGGGAAGAACTGGCTGTACTTGAACTGGAGCTGTGGTACTGTGGTCTTTTAGCTGTAATCATTCAGCTTAAAGTTTCATGATTCAATAATAAAAGCCTGGATTTTTAGCTAATATAATCTCAAATAATTAAAGAGGAAAAATATATTATTGGGGCCGTTCAGAAATTCATTCTAAGTGATTGCGAATAAAAGATAAGCTTTATAGATGATGTTTTATTACTTCCTAAGCTTGCAACAAGCACAATAATTACAGTGTCTTCAAGTAACTGTAAAAAGCACCAAGGCAAATCGTTTTGGCTTTCTTTGATTAATGATTTATCATTTTTCTTGAGTCTTTGTTGTTAAATTATTTATGGAAATCGGAGTTTTGGTTATTTGAATATTTACAAATAAGCAAAATCCGATAATTATTTAGAGTATGTTTGTTTTTATATGTGCGATTCGTATCTACTAAATGCACTGTATCATGTGTTTGGTAAGTAATAAAATATTATGTCTCTACAAACATACTATATTAGACGTTTGATAAGTAATAAAATATTGTTTACTGTTAATGGGACCTACCAGAATTTACGGGCGCGTCAGCGTGTCACTGAAAGCAACTCCAAGCTGCTTCTGCTCTCTCCACTCCACTGTTCACTTAAGTGAACAGTAAATAGTGAGTGGAGAGTGAATTAATTCACTCTCCACTGTTCACTTAAGTGGAGAGTGACTGTTCAGTGAACAATTGAGACACTCTTTATTGTTCTGGGCAGACCGGGTCTGGTCCAACATTGAACCGGGTCTGATCTAGTTTAAAAAATCAATTTTTATTTTTATTTTTAATTGTGTCTTATTCGAAAAACTAGTGTTTAACATTATTTAATGACACTATATAAATTAGAAGGAGATCGCTTGATGACGTAGCATTTGCAGAATTTGATTGCAATCCCAATTTTGTTCATGATGATATTTTACCTGATGTTGTTGCGCGCTTAAAAAACCAAGAAAACTATAGTCCTTGTCGGATGGATTTCGTACGTGATGGAATTGTAGATAGTTTAATGGAACAATAAAAAATATTTTATATAAGTATTATTTATTTCATGATGTAATAGCAGTTGTTAAATCTACAATATTTAAATTAAAACTCATCAATATTAATATATATCTTTTTTAATTATTTTATAACCTCAATTTGAAAAGCATTATTAACCAAACACATTAAATTATTTTTTGTTCAACCTCAATTTCAACCACAGTTTTAACCAAACATATATAAATATCAAACCAACCTCAATTAAAAATACTTTTTATAAAACAACTTTTTTCAAATCACAATAAATTTTTTATAAAACATATATGCCCCATTGGTCTTGAATAAGGGGCATATATGTTTTTTCTATTTTTTTTAATAGTAAAATAATTTATCTACTCTAAATATAAAAAAATAGAACTGTTAATCAAGGAATTTTTTGTTTTTTTATTTTTTTGAATATAATAAAAAAAAACAATTTCACCTTTAGAATTAGACAAAAATAAAACATACATCTAGAGGTATTTATATCCTTTTCACATATGATTTTTTTGTTGAGGGTATTTTCATTTTTCTGCATTGAATAATTAATTTTTTTATTAAAAAATATTGTTAGCATGTGTCCTTCATACACAAGCATTTAGGAGATGTCTGCACCATGTATTTGCACCATTTGAACGATACGTGCAGCACCTCTCAATACCACATCTAAACTTTTGAATGTGCTATTGAAAGCACTGCTGCATTTTCTTCCTCCTGGCACGGTGTGTTATGGCGGTTAGAACAAAAAACATAGTATAGAGGGTGATAAAACATAATCTTTTATAAAAAATAAAAAGGCAATTCCAACATTTTAGCTCAAGTGATTTGAATTTTTTCAATAATTTAGATAAGTTTAAACAACTAAAATTTTATTTTAACATCAAGATAAATCTATCCCGCGCTAGATCAACACACCACCTCGTGTTATTTTTTTAAATTTCATGGGTCTCGCACAAACTTTTCATGCAACTTTACTTTAGTTTATTATAATTTATTATTCTATTATCTTATATTTACTGATGGAAACATTAGAGTATCTCTTGTTACAATCAAAAACTGGAATTTAGCAGACAAAGATTTACATTGGAGCTATCATTTCACCCGTAAAAGACACAAGTGCATGTATTCTATCCCAAGTTCTTACACGACTTCATCAAAGAGTAATTCACAAACTCCGAAGGATGAGGAGGCAATCTTGTAAATATCGCCCAACTTGTCGGATACTTCATCCATCGACTAATAATCAACCGGAAAGTTACATTACACTGCCATCACTCTGTACTTGTGATATTTTCGCTGTGCTCAATTTATACTGCACTAGTCACAGTCTGCGCTTTTTCTTAGTGGGAGTTTTTTATTTAATTATATAATAGTTAAAATAAATATTTGTAAAAAATAATAATTTATAATTTAGAGAAAAATATACTTTTTTATGACTTTTTTATTCATGTATTTCTCTTTGTTTTCACAAAACTTGTCTTTTTTTAAAAAAAAAATTTATATTCTAGAAAAAATATGTTTTTATATGTGAAGCATAAAACATATAATGGTTTTAAGAGTAAGTTTCAATAAAAAAAATTAAATAAAATTATAACTCTATAATTTTCAAGTGAATGTATGAAAAAAATAAAAGAGTAATTAATTTTATAAAATTATATAAAAAATATCAAGAGCTCATATCTTATTTGAAACAATAGCATAATTAGATAACTTTTTAAATATTATTTTAATAAAAAAAGTTTAAAAAAATTAAAAATAGAAAACTAGAGGGCCAATTAAAAAAAAATTAAGACCATAAAGGATAAGCCTCAAAGAAAACAATTCAGGTGCATCTGGATTTTTGTTTTTAAAAAATAAGTTTTTTTTTTAATAGAATGAATGAAGTTTTATCTACTTCAATAAATTTTGATAATTTTTTATGACTACAAGGTATGAGTTTCGGGTTTATAAAACTTATTTTTTAACTTGTTTTCACCTAAAAATTTATATATAAAAACAATCGTTAGAACCTCAATAAATTTATTTCTAACTCAAAACTTCATTTAATCAATCTAAAAAACCCAAATAAAACAAAGTTTTTTAATAAACCCCAAATACATAAAACAAAAACGTATGTGCTCAAGTTTTTTTTAATAAAATGGATGAAACATTATACACTACAACATATTTTGATCACATGTGGTAACTAGAAAATTAAGGTAAGAGTTATGGGACTCTAAAAATCTAATTTTCAATCTATTTTTACTTAAAAATTTATAATAATAAAAAATCATTTCAATCTCAATAAATCTATTTATAACTCAAAAGACCTTATAGTCAATCTAAAGACCCCAAATCAAACCAAACAAAAAAACTTTTTGGATTTCAATGTATTTGAATATGACTGATTCAAAACACTCCCTTTCCTCTTATTTTCGGGTAACTTTCTCACTTTTCGCTCAACATACGGCGACTAAAGCTCGAGGAAAATGAAGTTTAGAACTGAAACGTAATAGCTAAAACAATAAAGATCAAATATGAGAATATTAAAAATTAAGGGATCAAAAAGGGACTTAATAAATGAAGAATATGAAAACTATATAGATACCAAATATGAAAACATAAAAAACTAAGGGACTAAAATGAAAAAATAATTAATTGAAAGACTAAAATGAAAAATATAAAAAATATAGAGACCACAAGGTCTTTCAATGTTCAATAAATAGTGAATGGCCGATGTATTTTATTATATTTGTAAAGAGACCGAAAGGGACAGTATTTAAAACTAAAGGGACCGTTTACTAAAAAAAAAAAAACTCTGCATCAAAGACCAACTTTTCCTGTTTTATGAAAAGTAAAAGATCATTGTGTTTTTAGTATATTAGTAATTATTTTTTGATATTTTTCTTTTCATTGTTTTTTTTTAGATTTCAAGGGGCGTAACGTAATGGCAAAATGCTTGAGATCTGCACAGCAGGTCTCGAGTTCGAGTCAGGACTTGCATCTCTTGTAAGAGTCTGGAACAGCCGAGGTTTTATTCACTCACCTGGACCCACAAAATATATTTTTTGAAAAGTGAAGTTTCCTCGAATCCAAAATAAAAAAGATAATATTATTAGAGTAAATAACTTTGACTCGTTAAAGCAAATGATTAATTTCACTTTTTAATAATATCAACTAATTTTGAAAATTACAGTTAGGTTGACAATCATGAACATGAAGAGTTAAGAATACTTAAATTGTCGATGTGTCAATTTGATTTTGTATGTCGTTTTCATACCCTAAGAAGTTCATCCATCATACACACACCTAACAAACATTAATGTAAAATATTCAGCATGATATATAGTGGAGACTTGTTTGGGGTGTTTATATAATTAATAGTGGAGCCTTGGAGCATGGAAAAGGAAGGGAATGTAGATGGGATTGATCAACTTGTCGAAGGCGATTATTGGTGTGCTGAGGCTGAGCAATTGTTGTTATTTTCTTTTGTTATAAGCAATAATTTTCACATGAAAATGTTTTGGTAATTAAAAAAAACAAAAGTTTGATAAAAAGTTGTGGACTAGAAGGAAGAAAAGGCAAGGTTGCACCCTTTTGAATTAAAGCTAGGTAGAAAAGGTAATTAAAACTTGAAGTTAACTACAAAAATAATTAAAAAAAAAAGTCTAATTTAAAGGTATTTCAAACCTCGACCAGCTAAAATAAATCAATCTTCCTATAGAACTAGACATGTAGAATAACTTTGTAAAATTTAAACTCAATTCAATGATGGGATATAAAATTGTAGTTGTTTTATGCTATTGAACATTGAGTTTTTTCAGGAGCTTTTACTTGTTTAAAATTAAAAATTATACAATAGCATATATATATATATGTTATTTTTTTATTATATTATAAAGAATAACACAATCTAAAAATTATATTTTTCCTGCAACTCATCAATCTATATTATTTCCCCAAGGTTGTGCTATCTTCCTAATATATTTTAGGTTGTGCTATTTGAAATAATCCTTTCTTTCCACTTAATTTGTTCAAATACATTGTTTGTTTCTATGGTTGAGTTATAGTTTTCAAAAAACTTGAAAATATATTTTGATATTTTTGAATTGTCTTAATATACGAATATTAAAAATATTATTTTAATATCTTTTTAATGTAAATTAATTTTAAAAATAATTACTATCACAGCATCAAATACTCTCAAAATTTAAGTTGTTACACGCTTTCTTTTGTTTTTTTTTTCTTTGTTGTCGTAGTGCAAGTAACATCACGTCCAAGAATTTCTAGATATTCTCAATCTAGAAAATGGGCATAGCATTTTCATAGAATTGAGATGTGGGGGATTTTTATCCACGTATATATACTTCAACCATGGACAATGAAATGTGAAAGTTCTCTCCCGACGTTTCCGACTTGCTTAAATGAAACTTCCATGGTGGAAACGTACGTGCAGATATTTTCTTTAGCTAGATGTTTACTCGAACTGATATGCATATAATGCTGATGGGTTCAAAGAAAGAAGTTGCTGTTGTTGTTCTGATTTTTTTTTAGCACATCGTTGTCAGCCATGAAAGCAAAATAAAATTGCTCAAGGAAAAGAGAGAATACACAGACAAATAGCTTTTTTCTAGGCGACCCTTTCATATTCAAATTATGTTTTTGGCATATTTTTATGCTCCATCCCTTTCTGTTCTTTAATTTGCAATATTGCTCAAATAACCCACCTCTTGGCCGATCATGTTCTTGGACAAAAGATCTCCATCTCAAGGAAAAAGGAAAAAGAAAAGAAAAAAGGGAGGCTTCAAGCACCATAAATAAAGAACAAATAGGTGATAATGTGAGACAAAATCCTTGTTTTATACCCTTATAGTTATCATTAATCTGGAAACATCACCTATATATATAAAAAATGATGTCCTGTGTACCTTGTTCATTATATTTCTTGTCACCAACATGACAGCACAATGTTCTGCATGAAATTGCGAAATCATAAATTCTTGATCGGAGAAGATTGTCAATAAATAAGCAAAATCTGATTTAAGTATGTTTACGTGTTGGCCAACGAAGGAACAAAGCTCTCAAACTTCCATATCTTCTTCACAGGCTCACGAACTTCAATAAATAAATAAATAAATCACTACTGTGCGGCGTAGAAATATCACTTCTTTTGCAGCGATTTTGCCCACAGATGGCATCTGGGAGAGAGTAAAAGGCTTGATTGTTACTAGATAGATTCTATGGTGAGTTGATCGCCTGGGTTCTAGGCTTCTAGCCACCTGATACCACCTGTCTCTTGTTTTCCCATTTTGGTAAATATATGGTATATCCCAGCGTATTCTTTTCTTGTTGCTCATAGTTTTACTTTTCTTTTTCGTCCTAAAGTATCTCTCTCGAGGAGTGTGTGCGTGTATATTCCTTGAATTATTCGAACGAATTGGAGTAATAATCTTTTAAATTATGGAGAATGGATAATTTTGAAATTTATCTGTTTAAAAAAATATAAAAAACGAAGAATTCTCTTTGTGCATGTTTATTTTATGATTGTAACTTTATTGTTTTTCAAAAGAAAAAAAGCTTAATATTTTTTTTTTGCTTTTAAAGAGCAAAATAATAATTTAATTGTGATAAAAAAGCTATTATAACAAATTTGTTCTCAATTAATTTTATAATAATTAATGAATCCCTTATAAAAGATGATCCTATCCTTAATTGCATGCTTTTTAAGTCTTTATCTAAAAGTATAAGCATCATTTCACTATTTCAATGAATAATAAAATATATTTATGATTATAGTGTTTTATTAATAGTTCTTAATTATTTTTGTAATAATATAACTTAGGGTTTTGAGTTTTAATAATTAAAGATAGAGTATATTCATTTAACCATCAACCAAATCCATTTAGATTTCTAGTCATTAATGATGGATTATTATGAAATGACATGAATGACATCATTAGTGGTAACTAATTATGAAGAAATTACATGCACATGTTTAAATGATGACAAATTGTAACACCATCCTGTACTTATTTATTTATTTTGATTTTGATTAAATAAATTGTTGAATTTGATTATTTATTCACATTGATAATTTATCCTATTTCAATGCAACAAGGAGATAGCTATTAATAAAACATTAAAAACATAAATATAAGCATTAAATAAATGGTGTTGTTATTTATATATACATAACATTTTTTATGTTCATTCATCCATAAACTTTATTTTGTATATTTATACTAATTCTTTAATTCAAGTTTTCTTTCAATGGAGCTATATAGGCCTATTCAGATAGCATTCAAATAAGTCAATTTATAAGGGTTATGGCGTACAAAGATTGGGTAAGGATAAGGTGACAAAGCCCTTGGCTAGTCAATGAGACATATAGAATGATTAGGAAGATTTGGCTTAATAAGAGCTTGTTTAAGAGTGATCTAAGCTCACATTCAGTCTTTCTTAATAAGATTTGAGGATGTTACCCATGGATCCTTTCTAGACTCATGATATTTATCTAACTCTCATACACTAGAAAAATTCACTTTCCAAAAGGAAACTACTTTCCAGCAAACAAACGAGACCTTAGTGTGATACTCCTCGCACTTTTAGGTAGTGGCACACAATCAAAATCCTTTTACAATGCTTCCACACCCCTCTACCTACCATAATATCATCTCTTATTATAATTACCTACCTTTCCTCCCAAGTTTGTCATTATAGCACTTGCCCTCGTCTAGGTATTGTTTAGATATAGAGCATTACCTCACCTTTTAATAACCTTAAAAGACCTCCTATACCTATATTTGGCAACTCCATCAAGTAGAAATGCTTGGTTATAATATTTCCATCTATTAAGACTATATAAAGAGAACTGAATTAGAGGCCTCAACCACCCAAAAGCCCAGGTACTGTGAAATAATAGAAGTCTCTTAAAAGATCCATAACAACACCAACATCACCATCACCACTATCAATAATAGCCATTCTTATTTTAGCCTCCCCCTTACTCAAAAGGCATTTTAACCAATCGATCAACTCTTCATAATTGCTAATATATTAGAAACTCTTTAGAAAACTCAAGAAAAGATGCAAGTCTCTCATACCCTAGTATTCCAATCCCTTTAAAAGAGTAATGTCGTTATTGCTCAAGTACTCATTTCCCTTATTCATTTCCTCCCTTACACAACCACACCTATCATATAACAAGACCTTAACCAAGCCTTACCAAAGAAACATGCACCTATCATCAATGATGAAAATACTAATGATGTAACCCCAATCGATATTAATAAGAAACTCACCTTCTTAAAAAATAACACCACTTACCCATATAATGACACCACCATATACTTAACACCCTTACAAGATACAAACATCTTCACTAACTAAACACTTAATTCAATTCCTCAACCTAAATCAAGGGGTTTTACCCTTGATACCCAATATGACCATACTTTTATGCTTTACTTTGTGACTAAGAAAGATCTAGAGAAACTCTTAAAAAAAGGCAATAAAAGGCATTTTCTATTTCATTTGATCTCAAGTGTCCCTATCTATAAGTGTAACTATAATGCCTTATCCAAAAGATTATATGAGCCCTAAAGTTAAGACCTTTAATGGTAAGCATGGGAATGACAAGGATCATTTAATGAAATTCATTATGACCTTAGGGGTATATGGCCTAATTGATTATTTAAAGATTAAAGAGTTATTAAATTTCCTAATTGAAAATGTGTATGCTTAATATGTCAATATTTCTCTTAGTTCTATAAATTTTTGGCTTCTCATATGTAAGCTCTTTACTGAAAAGCTATTTTCTAATTGAGAAAAGGTCATTATGTCTTATTTGAGTAGAGAGCATTAAGGTTTTAAAAAGGGGTTACTTGATAATATTCAACATTTTAGAGAGTGCACCCTTAGACATTTATGAAGGCTTTGATGATAAAGAGGCTACGAAGTTGTGTATCCATGAGATTTATTGCGAGTATTATATTTATTTAAAAAACCTAGGAACCCTTCTTTTCTATAATAAGAAGCAAAAAAGTAAGCCCTCCTGAAATGTCAACTCTCTTCAACCTTTTTCTTGCACAATAAACAAGGTTCATGGACTTCTAGACTACAATAAGGTTGTTAAGCTCCTATTTTTGAAGATGCTCCTAACCAACCAAAACAAAGTTAACCCTTAATATTTTTATAACTCATTTTAACTCCCTTTATTTCAATAACATCATTGAGATAATTGAAGAAACCTCATTAGAATAAGATGAAAAAGACTAGAAGGAGAGTTCCTCACATGTTTTTGAACAGTCACGAGAGAAAGAACCTTTCTCTTGGATAAAACATAATCATCTTAAGGAAAATATTATTGGAAAATTGGATGAAGGTATGATCAGGTTAAGAAAAAGAGTTATTAATCGAGTCTCATACGTTTGTTATTTTTCACAAACTAAACCTAAGAAGGTTGAGATGCCTTACAAGATGAAAGTTGGATCAATGTCATGTATGAGGAACTAAGTTAGTTCACAAGAAATGATGTATGAGAACTAGTTTTATGGCCTAATATTCATAAAATAATCAGAACCAAGTGGATCTTCAAGAACAAATCAGACGAGTATGGAACAATTATCAAAAACAAAGCAAGACTAGTGGCACAAGGATACTCTCAAGTTGAAGGGATTGATTTTGATGAAATATTTGCACTAGTAGCTCGTTTAGAATTTGTTCAGATACTGCTTACAATAACTTGTCACTTGAATTTCAAACTGCTTTAGATGAATATGAAGAGTTTATTTCTAAATAGAATTCTACAAGAAAAAGTCTATGTAGAACAACCTAAAAGGTTTCATTAATCATTTATTTCTCGATCATGTGTACAGTTTAAAGAAACCCTTTTATGGTCTTAAATAAGCACCATGAGCATGACACAAATAGTTAACAAAATATCTACTAGATAATAGTTTTAAAAAAATAACAAACTGATATGACTTTTTTTGTAAGAAAAACTAGTAAACATTTACTCAATGCTCATATTTATATTGATGACATTGTGTTTGGAGATATTCGTGACTCACTTTGTTATGATTTTTCTAAAGAAATGAAATTAGAATTTAAAATGAGTATGATTAGTGAGTTAAACTTCTTTCTTGGCATACAAATTAAGTAGAGTGAAAATGAAATTTTTATTTCTCAATCTAAATATGTTAGATATATGGTTAAAAATTATGGCATGGAAAGAAATATTCATGCTTGTACATCTATGAGCACATCTGTTAAATATGCTAGATGTATTAATTCTACACTTTATAGAAACATGATAGGGAGTCTACTTTATATTACTGCTAGTAGAGTTATCATTGCTTTTAGTGTAAGTGTTTGTGCTAAATTCCAATCTCATCCTAAATAATCACATCTTACAATAGTTAAAAGAATCTTAAAATACCTTAGTGTTACAATTCACTATGGTGTATGGTATTCAAAATATTTAAACTTGAGTCTAGTTGATTATTCAGATGTTGATTAGGCATACAATGATGACGACAAAAAAAAAAAAAACACTACTGGAGAGTGTTTTTATGTTAATGGCAACTTTGCAGTATGGATGAGTAAGAAACAAAATTAAATCTCATTTTCCATTGCAGAAGCCAATTATATTGCAACAAGTATTTGTTGCACACAACTTCTTTGGATGAAAAAGATGTTAGAGGATTATAATTTCTCTCAAGATACTATATCTATTTATTGTGATAATTCCATTGCAATTAGTATCTCTAAAAACATGTGCAACATTTAAGAATCAATCATATAGATATAAGACCTCACTTCATTAGAGACTTGGTTGAATCAAAGATTGTGTCATTAGAACATGTGAACATCGAACATTAATTGGTTGACTTATTCATGAAATCTCTAAATGGTTTAAAATTGTACGTAACATGCTTTAATTATTAAAAGAGACAAAATCTGTAATATATATATATATATATATATATATATATGTATAAAGTTTTGTTTGTGTTTTTATATGTTTTTTCATACAAGTGAGAGGTTGCTAACACTAAAGCATGAAAGCAAACCTCATAAGTATGCCTAAAATATATCTTTATACGTTATAAATTTATTTATAAGAAGATTAAAGCAAATCTTATTTGGTATGGTCTTACTTTTAAAACACTATTTTTTTGGAAGTCGACCATATAAAGGTATTATCTTAAACAATATAAGGAAATCAAGTTGTTTTACTAATTGTTAACAAAAGTAAAATTGATTTAAAAGCAGATATGCTAACAATTAAGATGGAGTAACCTTAAATTGACTAAAACTAGATGAACCTAGTAAACAAGCTAAGAAGATACTCTTCCTGATAGATCTTTAAGAAAAATTTGAGTGTTCACATCATTATGAAAATAGACGAACATTTCAGTATGGATCTATTGTACTTTCCAATTCTTTGAAGATAAAAATCAATTGCTTACTATAGAAATAAACAAACAATTATTTAATGTAAATGATAGAGTTCATCAAATCTTATGTTAGGTGTGAAAATGTTTTGTATGTAAGGCTTGGCATAAAGTTTGACTTTCAAGGTATGCTCACACTTTACTAGCATATCTCAGATCAAAGATAAAAAAATAAAGAAAGAAATTTTAAAGCAGAACTGTTGTCTTTCTCACTTACACACTCACATCTTATTTTGGTCAACTAAAACAATACGCATTCATGAATGAAGATTGATAAATAAGGTAAGTATCTCCTTTAAAATTATCAATTGTGAATATTTATAGGCTAGAAAATTAGGTTACTTTATGTAGGTCCATATTAATGTCTAAGTGTATAATTAGATACACTAGTGAGAAGAACATGTGAAAATGATGTGGCCTAACTAATTTATGAAATGGTTAGTCCAAAGAGTCAATCTTCTTCATAGCATTGACATGTCATCATAAGAGAGACTATAGGTGCATATCACGAAGCTTGATGTGAGCGAGAACATGTGAAAAATAGCTTTTTCAAAGATCAATTAATGGTTTCAGTTATCAAAACACGCAATCATCATTCTTTTTCTCTCTCAATTTCTTTTTTTAAGGCACTCGTTTATATTTTTTTCAAGAAAATCTCTTCATCTTTACTTGACATCTTCTAATAAAAAAGGAAAATTTTAAGACAAAGCATCTGTTTATTTTTCATTTAGCTTTTTTTACAAAAATGGTAAGGATATCCTATCTTGATCTAAAATTTCTTGAGAGGATTATTAAGAATGTGTCTTAGAATCAACTGTGCACTACATTTGTAAAACACATTTCTTATGGTTTATTGGTTCTGAAAATGACTAATGTATTTTCTTACTGATGAGATGTTATAAAGTAAAAGATAAGAAGAAACTTGAAACCCCTATTTTACGATATTCCAATGAGGAAGAACATGAGACCTCATCTCCTGAAAAGACTCAAGTTGAGCCCTCTAAGATTGAAAAGACAGAAGAAAAGGGCAAAGCGGTGGCTAGTTCGTTCCTCTAAATTTGCAGCATAATTTGGAAAAATTGACCGCTTCACTTCCCTAATGCTAAGATGGCTTATAGATTCAACTTCTCCAAAAAGAGTAATGGGTGAAATAGAAGTTTTAATAAGTGAACTTTCTGACCCTACTTTTGCATTTATAAAAGACATATTTAAGAAAAGACAATAGGGTAAACTGAATGAAAAAGAACTTGCTGCATATGTTGAAGTAGTTAGAGAGTTTTATGCAAACTATGAGCCTTTCCATCTTGATGACTACTCCATTACTTCCATTATTAGAGATCAGACCCTTAAGTTTTCTCCTATTGTCATTAAGAAGTTATATGAGCTACATGAAATTATAGATCCTGACTTTCCCTATAAAAAAATAGGAGCCCTTCAAAGACTTAGATGAATGATTTATTTGTTGGCCCTAAAAGACCAAAATATTCTGTTAAAGCACATAGATTGCCTATGAATACTATGCTACGTCCTTACCAACTATTAGCAAAAATCATGCTAACAAACTTCTGGCCTATTGCAAGACATATTGAGCTGACAATTGAGAAAGCTCATTTCATGTGTACTATTGCTACTGAAGTTCATATCGACCTAGCTACTCACTTTATTGATGTCATACAAAAAGCTACAATTAAGAAGGAAATGTGTGTGCCTTTTGATGGGTTGATATCTAGGGTAATAATCATGTCCAAAGTACCCTTATGTGACATTGAGCTAACTATCAAGATTTATGGAAAGATCTCAGCCGTAACTGTTGTCAAATCTAAAACTGTGGTTAGTAAAAAAAGATCACATCTTGAAGAGTCTACCTCCTCTTAGCCCGAAACACCTCAAACCAACCCTACTCCCTTTTATAATAGAGCAATTGCAAGTACTATCAAACAAGTCTGATAGTCTTACTGGTAAGTGGGAATAAAGGATTGATGTAGTTGATAAGTTGTTAATAGATATGCAACAAAATATTATGCAGGTTAATGACCAACTTTTTCAACTCGACTTAGATTTCAAACAAGTGCATCAGTCTATTATTGGTGAAGATGAGGAATATGATTGGTGACGAAGCAAGAGGGAGACAATGATGCATGAAAGGAAGAGGAAGTAAGCAGCAACCAACTAACTAGCTGTCATAATTTTTTTTAATTGTTTTGGAATTTTACTCATTTTTAATCAGTAATGAATATTGAATATTGAATATTGAATATTCTGGTCTGTAATAACTATGATATGTTTTTAGCATAGGAACCTCTATGTTGAATATTTGATGTACTTTGAACTTAATGCATGTAGTTGTATAACAATACCTTATGCATGATAGTTTTTGAATATATTATGAACTATCAGGATACAACTTACTGCATGAAGTATTCTTTAAATATGTTATGAACTGTTTGCATGAAACAAGTTAGATATTGTTAGGATGTTGTTGCATATATTCTCATACTGCATAACACTACTTCAATTGTACTTATTGGTATATTTTAATGAAGTATCTGTTTATGATTGAATTATTTGCATATTAATACATCCTTATTATGTTTTATTACAAATCAACCAAAAAAAAATTGAAAATGTCGAAAAAATTGGCTTTGGTTAATGAATGATTATTTATGTTGATAAAGATAAATTTATTTAAATTATTAATTTATCCAAATTAAATAAGAAAATCAATCTAGTTTATCTTTTACAATATAACATGATCATTTATTTTATTATCTAGTTTGAATAAATTATATAATAAATTAAAATAAATTTTATCAATAAAAAAAATTGATCCGTACCACAACTTGTCAGTAAGCACATATCTAGTATATATCTTAACTGGATGGATGGGCAGCGAATGAAGGAAAGTGACTGCACACAAACTAAAAAGCTTCTGCCTTGTTAGCCAAGGGAAAAGGATTGTGTAGAAGTTCTCGATTGGTGCACATGTCCTCCTTCCTCTTATGTAATTCATGAGGCTATATATGTAAATAATGTATTACTTCAGCCCTTACGCATCATTTCATTATTTGAATATAAAAAACACAAGTCATTGAGATATATATATATAAAATAAATAACAATTGCAGGCATCATGACTTGCCCCATCATCATCAATAATGCACGGTGTTTCCTTCATGATTATACAAAATAACACAAAGTTGTATTATTTTTTTCTCTCCTAAAGTTGTTTTTGAGTGATTTTTTTTAAGGTTATCGTCACTACATCATACTAAGAGATTGCTACAACATTAATTACAGTTATTAAGTGTCGGATATGAACCTAACATATATTATGTATAGGAAAATGCGACAAAAATCTTCAATTAGGTTACGAACTTCTCAAGTTCTTAATTACTTCTCGTTTAGGATTTAGAATTTAATCATATAGTATATAGGCTAGTAATAAGAGTTTGGAACTAAGAGATTTGTTCTCCCTGTGATCTCAAGTTTGAGCCCTGTAATTGCTAATATGATACTACTGGAGGCTTACATGATCGTTAACTTCAGTATTCGTGGTATTAATTGAGGTATACGCAAACTGATTCAAATACCCACACTAGTATAAAAAAAATAAACACAAAATTACTCAAATAATGAGATTTGACGCATAATCATTGATGTTAAGTCGATCCAAATACTTTCCCAGTTATTTAATACTCCAATAATTTATTTAATAAATAAATACAACACTACCTCAAGTCATGAAAATTATTATATTTAATACTCCAATAATTTCCATTGCTTATATCCAATGATGTTGACAATAATACAAGAACTGAATATCGTTTTCTAACTCCTCCAACCCCACTGCAAACTGGCATATATAAATGGCAGACCTTGTTTTTTCCAGTTCATGCTCTTGTGCGTGATAGATGCTGTAATCCGTACTGCAAGTATTGCATACATCTGATATATGTAAATTATGATGTTTTTTATTGGAGGATGTATATTTTAATTTTATCTTTAATAAACATCAACTAATATTAAATTCTTTTTTTTGATGATATTACTAATGCACTCCCAATATATATCAAGCTAGTATTCATATATTTTTTGATAATTTTTCCTAGATTAATTTATCCTCAAAGTTTGAATCCAATGTACGTACCGTAAAAAAAAATTAAAAAGCATACCTCTTAATCACCCTATTAATTATTTAGGTTTAACAATGTGTATTTGATGCAAAAGGATGTGGAGGTCAAACACACCACTCAATTTTTGTATAATTTTTGTTTTTATTTTTTTAAAAGTAGAATAAAAAAGAATAAAAAATAGAGAGTAGCGATATAAAAAATTGACATCACTCTAATGGCGAAGGACTAACGATAACATTAAATCATCTATAAATATTTATAATGATAGTAATCCAAAATGGTGATGATGAACAGATTATTAAAAAGTAAAAGTTTTTTAAATTATATTTAGAATACCGTTTTTCTTAAAAAAATATTGAATTATGGTCTTCCCCATATATCCAAAAGAAGTTTTGGATTTTATTATTGATTTTTAGCGTATTCAAACAGATTCCATATATATATATATATAGGCTATTTTGAATTATGCTTGCTTTCGTAGGCTGGAATTAAAACAACCTGTTTCTCTCTTTTTCCAAATCCTGGCAACCCTCTACTTACAGTTTTTTATTAGCACAAAACATATCCTTCCAATGGCTTTCGAGAGTAGGATTTCATGATGCCTCGATCCACATCCAACAGTGACTTGCAAATTATTTATTTTTGTGCATGTAAACGTCTAGTGTGAGTCGGATGACGGAGACATTACATGAACTCACAAACACCATTGAAACTTCTTTTACATCCATGGCGATGATTGATTAATTAGAGGAAAAATTATTAAAAACATCCTGTTTTTCTCAAGGCGATGGAGTCTCTCTTAGCTTTAAGTTTAAGAAGTGCAGGTTCCTCTAAAGGTTTCTGGTTTTGATTCTAAATTCAATTAGATACAACTATAGGGACTATGAGTTAATGCTGCTGCTGCAGCAGCAGCAGCAGCAAAGTTGCGATATGTCTTGGTTTCGTTTTCAAATTGAAACATACCCATATCCTAACCTCAAGATTCTACGCAGTAAGTAGTGTCAAGAAAATCTTCACCAACCCATTAAACAAAATGAAAACCCAGAAAAAAAAAGGATTTTTATCAAACAAAAGCAAAAGCCTGCCAACATCTAAGAGAATATCATGACGATATTTTTAATAAAAATACGTACTCACAACATATGAAAAAATCTGAGAGGAATTTTATTAAACAGAAGCATACTCATATGCTAAAACCATGATTCTAGGCACTAGGTTAAAAAGTTCTTCAAAAACCCACGTGGCAAATAGAAAAACCAACTAGATGAAAACTAAAAAAAAAAAAGGAATCCTAAGTTTAAAACATATGTTTTTGAGGTAAAATTTATTTAAAACATGATTAATTGATAAATTAAAGCTGATTTAAAAGTGAAGTCCATTTATTTTTCGGATTAAAATTTTATTGAAATTTAAAGTTAAAATATAAACTCTTTAACATGAAATATTAACATGATTTAAACAAATTATTGGTAAAAGAAAAACTGATCTCAAAGAACTATTGGTTGACATGCTTTGAAAAAACTCAAAACCTTCCTAGTAAACTTCTATCTCACATAGAAAATAAACAAGTTTTCCTTGTTAATAAAGTGGGTAGGTGGAACATTAAAAATAAACCCAAAGGACACTCAACTTTTTAGAAAGGAGGAGACCTAAGTAAAATGGGCTTTTAGCTTAAGTCCTCACATATAAATTAGGGGTGAGCATTTTCGGTTCGGTCCGGTTTTCACCAAAAAAAATAACCAAACCAATTTATTTATTCATTTTTAAATCAAAACTGAAACCGGTTCAAACCGACCAATTTCGATTTGGTTAATTGAAAGGAAAAATCGAAAAAAACCGATTTCATCTTGGCCATGCATATTGAGCAAGTTTTCTAAAATTGAAAATAAGAAAGCCACAAAGAACTAGTGTCAGACGAAAATTTGGAAAAAATAATTCTTACAACATCCATTATAGTAATTGCAATATGAGCATACTATGGCAAAACAACAACCTTGTAAATAAATATGGAAAATGAATATGTAATAGATCTATAGAAATCAGAAGAAAAGTTAAAAGGGACAAAAAAATTAAGAAATAAAGATTGAAGAGAGGGGGGGCTCCAGAGCTGCTGTTTGGTTGTTTAATCCATGGGCTTAGTCGGCTATGCTTAAATAAAGGGACAAAAAGATTAAGAGATGAGAGATAAAGATGGTTCGTTCACCAGATCTACTTTGGGGGGGGTTGTGCTTAAAGCCTTAAAGAAAGGTTAAGAGATGAGAGATGAAGATGTGTTGGGGGGGGATGGGTTGAGTGATGAAGATTGAGAAACATGGGTGGCGGCTAGGGTTTAGAAATTAGATGGGGAAAGCTGGAAAGGTAGGTATTTATAGTACCACTAATTATTTTTTATTTGAACCGGTTCGGTTTGATTTATTCGGTTTCATCCTTTTAAAACCAAAACCGAATCGAACCGACTTGTTTTTTAATTTTTCTAATCGGTTTTTTTCAAGATTTGGTTTTTTCAATTATTGTTTTTCTTGTTTTCTCGGTTTAATCGGTTTTTTGGTTTTTTTGCTCACCCCTACTACACGCGTGAGCGAGTGGCCCGTCTCGACTTCATGCCTGAGTTTGGATTTAGGTTTATTGTAAAATAATTTTTGGGTCATAAAAGATTCTTTTTTTTCCAACTTAAATTTGATCTTGGGTCTAGTCCGAGTCTGGTTCATGAAAATTATTTCTTTAACCCATTGTTTTGTCTAGTCTAGCCCATGAGTGATAAAATCTGATTAGTTTTCTTCCTAAAGATTTTCATAAAACCTAAATAGTTTTTTCAACTCAAAAGACATTTGATTTAGGGCCTGTTTGGGAGTTGTGGTTGCGGTTGCTTTTCACAGTGTTTTTTATGCCAAAATGCATCAAAATGATGTTTTTTTATTTTTTAAAAATTATTTTTGAGATCAGCGCATTAAAACGATCCAAAACATATAAAAAAATTAATTTTTAGTAAAAACAAAAATTGAATTTTTTTAAAACACGGGCCCACGTTTCCAAACAAGCTCTTAAAGTCCAAACGTTCAGGTTTGATTCTGGTTTTATCAGAATTGATAATGCTGGCAATTAATTTTGGTTATTACTGTCATAACCCAATTCTGGGTTATTCCCACAAATTCACTTTTTTTCAAAATAAAAATCACAAAAATAAAATAAAGGATGGCAACGTGGAGAAAGCAGGCCGGGAAATCAAGCTGCAATTTTTGGAGGCAATTCAAGACCTAATTGGACCTCATTATACCCAAAAAATGGAGAAAACAATGCAAATTCAAGGTCAAATGAAATGATTATTGGACGAATTTGCATTAAAATTAAGTCCAATGACATAATTAAATTTTTAATAAGCCAATTTGATTTAATCATGGGCCAAATTAAATTTTAATTATGTTTAAGAATTAATTTGGGTTCAATTGAAGGATTTAATTAAGTGCAAGGACTTAATTATACTTTAAATGGGTAAAATTAATTTTATTTGGGGCTTAATTGGTGAAAAGTTAAGCTTGGGAGCCTAATTTAGGCTTAATTGAGAAGATTGGGATTTTAGGAGACCAAATTTAATTTTTACCAAGTTAATTGATTGAAATTAGGGGCCAAATCGCAAGAAAATTGAAGTTTTGGGGTCAATTAGGGGGTTAAATTGAAAAAATTCGCAGTCAAGGACCATTCTGCAACAGGCGGCTAACTATGGGGGTTTAATTGACAAAACAGGGGCAAAATCGTAAGAAAATTGAAGTTTTAGGGTCAATTATAGGTGCAATTAAATCAAATTTAAAGAGGAGGGACGGAAATGAACTTTGGCCAAAATCAGAACTTTGGTACTGTTCATCTTCTTCTTTAAATCTCTGAAATAACTGCTGAGGTTACCTACTTTGTAGGTGCATTTAATGCACCTAACATTCACCAAATTTAACCAAACTTACACGAACATGATCCCTTGCAATTCCTCTACAGCTTCATGTGAATAGTTCAGCCTGAATGACAACCCATCGGCGCCGGCGCTGGCCTAAACATGCCAACTCAGGCAGCTTTTTCTGCAGATTTGACAGTGCACCATGCCTACTTTGAGCCAACGGTTGGGATCTCTCCCAACAGAATCAATGGCTGAAATTGTACCCCGTTGTAGACGAGATTACCCTCTTCCACCGCCTATAAATAGAGGCGGGTTTGATGGCCTAGAGGAGGAGAAAATCGGGTCCAAAGTCAGCCAAAAAACCAGCTTTTCCGGTTTCTGCACAGTCCTCTCTCTTCTTTCTCTCTCCACCGTGGCGTTCAGCCACCACCACCCTCATCACCAGTCTTCCCACCATTAGCTCCACCACAGGAAGCCAACACAACCACCAAACGACCACCAAGAGCCACCGTCGGTTTCTCTCTCCTCTCTGTAGCCCCTCCCGTTTTCTTCTTCTTCTTTTGCTTCCTCTGCCTCCGGCTGCCAACTCTTCCACTGTTCCTCGCGACGCCACCGCCCAAACCATCAGCTCAACCTCCTGATCACGGCCATGACCACAGACCCTGGTAGCTTTCTCCTCCGCCCGTCTCCAGCTTCTACAAGTATTTGGCTGCATGCAGAACGTGAACATTAATTGTTCACGTTCTGCAACTAATTAATTTAAATGGTGGGCCGGACCCGATTTGGCCCAGCCCATATGTATGTGTCGGGTCCGGCCCATTCCAAAAAAGAAGAAGAAAAATTACCGTGGGCCGAGATCGGCCCATCCTTTTTCTAGGTTGAGTTCGGCCCAGCCAGCCGGCCCAGCCCAGCCCATGTATATTTACTATATATATATATTTACTTATAATAATATATAATATTATAATATTTAAAAAAAACAAAAATTTTCAAAAAAAAAATTCAAAAATCCTTTCAAAAAAATTTTGATTTTCTCAAATATTTTTCTACCAATTTTGCATAATATCGGATTGTATATTTACATTATAAAATACAAATCCGGTATTAAAATACCCGATTTTTTCCAAAAAATTTCAAAAAAATATTTCAAAACATTTTGAAAAAGAAAAAAATATATTTTGTTGCATTCGGCCAAATCCTAAAAATTTTTCCAAGCATATTTGTCATAAAAAACAAAAGTTGCATCTTTTTCATGTTTAAAAATCAAAAAATGGATATCGTAACCAGTTTATGATTATCCATTAGGATTTGGCCAACATGTTAAAAATCTTTTTCCAACCTTTTTTAGGATCCAGATGTAGACTTTAATATTTGTGGAGTGTAAAATTACACGATACAGTACACCCTCAGGTATTAAAGATACAAGGTGTAAATATATGCGATGCTAAAATTCAGACTTTAGAACGGCTAGGATTTAACCCGATAAGGTAGAGACTTTCTCATGAAGAGAGATCTGCCATGAGCCTTAGAAAAGACCAACGAATAGAAACCCGACCTAGAAAAAACAATCAAACAACAATGCAGCTTACCTTAGGTAGGGTGCACTAGGTGTGACGCGTCTTCCCCTTGCACAACCAGTCCCTTACTCAGACTCTCGCAGACCATAGATTCCTAGTGACCATAATATTAGGTGGCGACTCCAAAACATTAATCATAATTTCATGATTAAATCCAAAAAACCTTCCCAACACACAACACCTCACACCAGGAGGCACGACAAGAGCCTCCGCCGTCGCCAGACGACGTCGCGCCCCCCGTGACAATTACCATAATTGATTCTTTATCTTTTAGCTTTTCAAATCCGCAATAAAAAGGGATGGTGAAAGAAGAGTTTTTAATAAGGTTTATTATTATTATTATTATTATTATTTTACATTATTTCTCTCTTTATTTTTTTTTCTCCTTTGTTTTGAGCTTCATTTTTTCTTCTAAATTTAGAGTTCAGGTTTGGTCTTGTAGAGAGATATATGAGCATAATTTTCTTGGTTCATTAGACCTTGTCTTCAATGCACCTAAACAAAGTAGTATTGTTGGAATCCTAAGAGATTTATTGAATCAAACCTTTTGTATTAAGTATTAAGTGAAGAGCAATAAAAATTTAAGCATAAACAATTAATCTTTGATAATAATAAAATTTCATCTTGATTATATTATAAGTATTTCAATAAGTAAGTGCACTTAACTAGTTTTATTAAAGTATAATATTTTTCTATGTTTAGTATGCTGTTAGAATTGTGTTCCTATATCTTATGCAAGTTTTGTTTTTATATGTATATTTTTGTAGTGTGCATGCTATCTTGTGTTTGGTTTGTTGTGTTTATGATGAACTTGTAAGGATGCATACTTATAATCTAATTATTATATGCTCATTTGTCTAATTATTTGTGAGTTTTGGACAACACACACGTATATACATATATAGAGAGGTGGATATGGAAATAAATATGAATATAAAGCTAGAAGATTTGGATGATAAATGAGGTTTGGTATGTTTATATGAATATAAATATGTTTATTTTTTTATATTTTTATTGAGGCAGGGGGTAAAGATATTAAAATTTGGATTTTGGTTAGTGTTTTAGAAACATCATGGTAAGCCAGAGTATCCAACAGACTACCATGTTTATTTTTTATTTTTATAATTTGGGCTATGTTTTATGTCAGACATTTGACCCTAAAATCATTTGTCAAGAAATATTATTAGATAATCTTTAACTTGAGACAATAAATTGTTGAAAAAGCTCATAAATAGAGTAAATAAAATAATAAATTGATATTTAAGGTTGTATATATAAATGTTGGTTGAATTTGAGATGAAAAAAAAATAAGATGAAAAAATGATGACAAGAGAAAAAAGAAGTAATAGAAGTGATGGAAAGGTTGAGAAGGTTCATCATAGTTGTCTTACAAGACCAATAAGACAAAAAATAATAAATGATTAGTTTAGTTAAAAAATAATAAATGCAAAGAAAAAAAGAGATGAAAAATCAAATTGTCTTATAAGATAGAATTTTAAAACTTTAGAATGTGAAAAAACTCTTTAGAAAAACAATATAAATATATACATACACCTATATCTCTTACACACCATAACAATACATCTAAAAAACCCCACACAAAAAACATTTTTTCTAATCCTCGCGACACACACCAACACCTCATAATACATACTAAAACACTCTCTCTAAAAAAACAAGGAATTATTTTTGTATGATTGTTTCCATTATTTATATGCTTGGTTTGAAAGTGTTGTTTAAAAGAATTTGTTTAAACATTAAGTTGATTTTGTGGGTGAAATATTATTTGAGATGATTTTTTGTGATTTGGATTGATTATGGAATATTAGGAGAGGATTTGTTGAGTTGATTATTGAATGATTGAGTTTAGGTTTTAGAACCATGAGTTTTGTTGAATTATTGAATGATTGGGGTTGGGGTTATGTTTTGGAATCATGAGTTTTGTTGAATTCAATTGAGCTTTTGGTTTGATTTTTGTGAAATTTAATATGATTTGATTTGATTCTAATCTTGTTTGATTGATATTTTTTTAGTCATGAATATGTTGAGTGGTTTTATAATTTAAAATTAATGATTGAATTGTCGCTTAATAATAATAATAATGATAATAATAATATATTTTCAACTTGTAAATATTTATTCAAGAATTTATTATCGTAAGTGGACATAGGATTAAAAAACCTCAATGGTTTTATCCTTGAAAGTCAACATGAAAATGATAATAAAATAGTTTTAAAATAATAATAATAATAATATATTTTCGAATCGAAAATATTTGTTCGACTAATGTGAATCTCTCAATCACGTGGGATAACAACCTGAAAAATAAAAAATTAGGTTTGATAGAACTTTGATATAGAGATAAACATGTACATAAGAGTCAAATATATTGGAAAAAAACTTGGATCCAAAGATAACCTTATATCTAAAAACCCTAAGTATGTGAATGACACTATGAAACTAGTTAATATTTGATAAGTCAGTATATGATATTTATCTCTGTAAATAAAAGTTGTTTAGTAACAAATAAATAAAAAGAAAAATCATGCTTATTCTCCAACTTGCTGCTAAACTTTTCAGCCAAGAAAAGATAATATAGTCTTATCTAACTAAGCCTAATAGACCCTTTTTGGGTTACAAGCTAATGGGACTAAATTAGTGATCAACTACTATAAGTCCAATAATAAAATAAATCCCTAAATAATGTCTAATGAGTTAGAACAAATCCAAATTAAAACAATAATTATTTGAAAATAAATAAAATAGGACAATTAAAAAAATTCTTCATGCCAAAATTTCTCCATGTAGCCCGAATCTTCAATTTTTACACATTCTTGATAGATATTTAGTCCTGACTTCAAACACGCCGTTCTTTCTCATCTGAATTAATTACTATTCCTACCATATATGGTTGAAAAGATTGAGATGTCTAGTTTTCAGCTCAACTTGAATCGCAACTAACACGATCAAAGAGTTAATGTCTTATCCCAAGTGCAAGAGTGTCGAAGTAATAAATAACGCAACAAGACCGGGGTTGATCCATAGGGAGGTTAACTATATATATATAATTTAACGAAGAGTTAAAGAGATTTTTCAGATGTGAGATTAATGTGAAGATTTAACAATTATAAAAACAATTGTCAAGGTTAGAGTATCCACTAATGGTATTAGAAATAAGTATAGTATAAACTCTTTTTATTACTCAACTGGAAACCACATACAAAAAAGGTTCCAATCGGATGATTTATCCTTAATAGTTTATTATAAATTTTTAACACGATCATATTAGTTATCTTATTTTAGTAACACCATACTTTAATATTTTGTCAGGAATTCATGATGCTAACTTATGTTAACAATAAATAAAGTTCCTCTCATAACGACGATGTCAGTCAAAGACTATGAAGGATCAAGCATTTATTCTACCAAGTGTTATACAACACAAATCTAGATTAATCATTTAACAAACAAGGTATTAAGAATTAGTAAGATAAAAAGATAAGACATATTAATAACAAACTTTTTTGGATATAAACATTGAAGTCCATGTTTAGTTTATATTATACATATTCTAATAATAATAATAATAATAATAATAATAATAATAAGTTAAAGAGAAATTTGAGATGTGAGATTAATGTGAGGATTAAACAATGACAAAAATAAATGTCAAGGTTAGAGGATCCACTAATGGTATTTCAAATAAGTATAATATAAACTTTTTTTATTACTCAACTGGAAACCACACACAAAGGAGGTTCCAATCGGATGATTTTTCATTAATAGCTCATTATAAATTATTAACATGATCATATTAGTTATCTTATTTAAGTAACACCAATACTTTTAAATATTATCAGGAATTCATGATGCTAACTTATGTTAACAACAAATCAAGTTCCTTTCATAGCACATGTGTCAATTATACCATACAGTTGGCTATGAAGGATCAAGCATTTATTGTACCAAGTGTTATACAACACAAATCGAGATTAACCATTTAACAAGTAAGCTATTAAGAATTAATAAGATAAAAATGATAAGACATGTTAATAACAAACTTTCTTGGATGTAAGCATTGAAGTCTATATTGAGTTTATATTATACATATCCTTACACCATTAGTGAAACCTTTTCACCTTGACATATTAAACTTAGCTAAACATTATGAAGAAGAGAAATATAAATAAACAAGATGAGAACATGATTGTATAAGTATAGTAAAGGAAATGAAAGGCATAAACAAGATATTAATGAAACTATAACATGAAATAAAACTAGAACATTAAAACTACAAAGAAAGAAAGCAAGTAAGAAAATGATCTTGATCTGAAAACCAAGATGCCTAAATGCATGGAAAATGCCTCCTTTTATAGGCCAGAATTCAGAACTATTGATTTGATGACTAATTGTTGAGTGGGTGGCCACCTCTTGACTTGGTAACAATCCGTATCTTCTTATCTGTAGAAAACATCATTGCTAACATCAGAATTTGAACAGATAGTCTCATAAAAGTTTTGGGAAATTGTCTCAGCTTTCTAAAAAAACAAGAATGAGGTCATTTGGGCTTCTAGAACTCGAGATACGGGCTGAACACTGAATAGTGTCTGGGCTGCAGGACAGATTCCGACTTCTTTGTTATTGCTACAATTTGAACTTGAAAACGGTCCTTTTGAATCTTAGACTCTCATGAAAGTTTTAGGCCTATGTTTTAGCTTTCTATCCATATAAATCATACCTAAATCTAAGTTCTACAACTCCAGTTATAATCCAATAACTGAATGGTGTTCCAATTTGAATTCAACCAGCGTCTCTTTTCTAAGCTTAACCCTCTCTTTGTCTTCTCAATTTCAGTAGTTAAACTCATCAATCAATCATTTGATTTATGTGATAGGCCTACATTTAAAATGAATATTTACCATAAATTAAAGGTATCTTATATTATCAGACTTATTATTATAAAACATGCTCTAGTTAAGGAGTTATTGATACTTCAAGTGCAAAATGATGATATAAAACCTTGATAAAAATGCACTTTTAAGTACTAATCATACAGTTTAAGAGATATACTTGATCTTGCAAAACTAGTCAGCAAACGTTTGAAGGACAAATTCGAACCTAACTTGGTTCATATCATCCTCCCCTTCTTTAAAAAGATATCACCTTGAATTTGTATCATGAAAAACATATTTTAAGGTAAAAAAATCAGTATCAAGTTGAAGAATAACATCATCATCAAAATAAACTTCACTCGTGTCCGCATTATCAGCCACAAACTCATCCACATTAGTGTTAACTCGCCCATCAGCCCTCTTAGCATTAAGTTCTCTTTGCTCAGGCCTAATTTGAACCCTACCATGATTATTAACATATTGTCTCTCCAATCTATTCAGTCTATCTCTAAATTCATTGGTCATTTAATCCATCCGCTGATTTGTAATGCGTAATTGAGTTACAATTTCATTGTCTTCTCTGTGTGGTACCATGTTGTTGTTTGCTTTCAATATCTTTTAGTATGAAAATTGGTTAGTTGACAAGAAATATATATTCCTCACCCACTCTCTCACATGTTTACACTCCTATTGTGTTTCACTTAAATATGTTCGTTTCACCATTTTCCTCTCATCTCACATTTCTTTGACTCTTGCAGAACTGAAATCAACACGAAATATAACAGACATAGTAGTGTACCTAAATATATGTATATAACTAAAAAAGCATGAAAAATATAAAAACAAGCAAAGACAAAACTACGATTACAATTTCACGAGTAACAAACGAAGTTGTATGAAAAGTGAATGTTTTTTAAGATGCAAAAGAAAAAAAATACAAAGGTTATATATATAAAAAAATTATATGAAACCTAAATATAACAATTATAATGTTATTATACTATCATAATTAAAAAATAACAGCAGCAAAACAAGTTTGAATTATTGATGCGAATTAGACCCATTACAACAAGTTTCAATCCTGAATTTAGTTCTTATAGAAAAAAAACTCCAAATGACCTCAAATATATGGGGATATATTAGAACCTTAAAAATTAGAATATAAAATTTGAGAATTTTCTGAATTTATTTGACTTGAGATTCCCTTCTGATACGAATCTGATTTGTTTCGACAAGCTTTAATCCTAACCTTGGTTACTATGACAAACAATCTCTAAATGAGCTCAAATTTTATATGATGAGCGATTAGGACTCCTAGAATTGGTATATAAAATATGATAATTTTTTGAATTGGTTTGCTCGAAATTATCCCTTATTTGTGTGCCATGAAAAATTTCACAAAAGTGACTTTAAACGTTTTTTTTTATTTTGACCTTTTATGCTAGTGATATGTTTTGAGACAATGACAAACTAAAATAAAATCTTTTTTTAAGGAATCCCAGACACAAACTACTAAGCTTTAGACACAAAATAATAAATACTAATTTAAAGAAAACTAAACCTAAGAAAGCTAAAACTAACAAGAAGAAAATAAAGGATATAACCTGATTTTTTGAGCCTATATCTTATACCAATTGATGCAAACCTCATGATCAAGTATTCAAGTAATGTCTAAAGAAGTAGATAACAATCCGGAAAGTTGAAAATCAGGTTTGATAGAACCTTTAGCCAGAAGTAACCTTATACCTATGAACCAAAGGTACTGGAAAAAAACTTGGACCTAGAGATAACCTTGTATCTAAAAACTCTAAGTATGTGAATAAAGCCACGAAGCCAATTAATATTTAATAAGTCATTGTATGATCCGTGTCCATGCAAAAAAAAGTGTTTTGCCACAAACAAACAAAATGAAAACTCCCATTTATTCTCCATCTTGCTGCTAAAATTTTCAGCTAAAAAACATAATATGATCTCATTCAACTAGCCCTAATAGATCACTTTTAAGTTGCAAGCTAATGGTTCTAAACTAGTAATCAACTAATATAAGTTCAATAATGAAATAAACCTCTAAACAATGTCTAATGGGCCAAAACAAATCTAAATTAAAAAAATAATTATCCATAAATAAATAAATAATATAGGATAATAAAAAAAAAGTCTTCATGCCAAAATCACTCCATGTAGCCCGAATCTTTAATTTTTGCACATTCTTGACAGATTTTCAATCTTGACTTCAAATACATCATTCTATCTCGTCTGGATGAAATATTGGGTCAACCGCATATGGTTGGAAAGATTGTGATGTCTAGTTTTCATCCTAACTTGAAGCGAAGCAACATTCCAACTATAACTCCAGATATGTCCCAACTAGTACAAAAAGGTCTAGTTTAAAAATTTAACAAGATTTGTTTAGTAACTTTAACCCTCTTAAATAATATTTTTCTAAACTTTATTTGACCTGAAATGTTTTCAAAATATATTTCTATGTGTCTGGTATCTCCTTGTAAGAGTTTAGCGCATTCCAATATACGATTTGAAAAGTATGTTTGATCTTGTAAAATTAGTCAGCAAACATTTTAATGCGACATTCAAACTTGACTTGATTCATACCAGCGAGGTTTTATTATCATAAGTGGACATAAGATATAAAAAAATACCTTAACAGTTTTTATCCTTAGGATTTGATGTAAAAATGATAATAATAATAATAATATATTTCAATTTGTAAATATTTGTTCAAGATTTTATTATCATAAGTGGACATACGATATAAGAAACCTTAATGATTTTATTCTTAGAAATTGATGTAAAAATGATAATAAATTTGTTTTAATATATATTCAACTAATAAAACCATTTTGAAAAAACTTTTTTAAATCATAAATTTTGGTTATGGTTTACATAAGATAAATAAATCTTTAGTGGATTTTATCCTCATAAGTCAATTAAATCACCTTGAAAAAAATATATTTTCAAATCATAAATATTCGGTTAGGGTTTTATTATTCATGGGTCTACATTCAATGGTTTAATCTTTAAAAGTTGACCAAAAGGATAATAAAACTACCTGGTAAATATATTCTTTACCTACCTTTCAAATAAATAATTATTCAAGTTTTGATTGTGTGTCAAAGGTTTTAATGTTCAAGATCAACATGGGACAAATAAACCATCAATGTTTTAATCCTTAAAAGTTGATCAAAAGAATAATAAAATTATTTAATAAAAATATTTTCTGCTTATCTTTCAAATAAATAACTTTTGAAGTTTTGGTTAAGGATTTTATTATTTATGATTAACTAAGGATAAATTAACCAACATTTGGCATTATCTTGGAAAGTTGACTGGAATGATAATAAAATTACTTAACGTGAGACTTTATGATGTAATGATGACTTACCTAGAAACTTTAAAAGACCCATTAGAGTTTTTAATTACTATAAAATTAGATGACGACTCTTTTTTTTTTCTTTCTATCTTACACTTTTCAACATATTAGCTTGCCTTGATGTCCATCTATGACATAATGATGACTCAACTAGGGATTCAAAAAGGCTAAACTTTGATATTGTTTTTCATTGATGATGAGATTATTTTTATTGTGTTTGTTCGACTAATTTGGTTAATATTTAGGTAATTCATTCATTTATATATGATGCATTATTTTAATTTTTTGGATTGGATATGGAGTTGTGCTCATGCACACATAATAAAACATTTGCATTATAACATGCCCAAAGCCTTAAGATTAAAGCACATTCAACACATTTTATTATTAAAAATAAACAACAATGTAGCTTATCTTATGTAGGATGTATAATGTTATATCTATATTCTATATTACATAACCAACTCCTTACATATAAATTTTAAAAGACCAGTTAGGATTCATAGTTATCATTAGCTTGGGGTAAATTCTGTTTTTCTATTTTATCCCTTTCAACACATTAGCTTGCCTCGAAATCCACATTCAACAATGGTTATAACATGGTATAACAATCATTGGGCATTAAAAGATTTTGGGTTGACTTGAGAAATTAGTGTAAAGAGTTCTCCAAACTTTTTTTTTATATTGAGTTTATTCTTCTGTTCATCCATGAATTTAAACATAGCTAAAATAGGTAAAATATTATACATGTGTTTGATTTTTTTTCTACTTTGGTTTTCTTTATATCCTTATATTAATAATATCATATAGTTACACAACACACAACAAATTAGTTATGGAAGTAATTTGAGTCAAAATATAAGAAAAATAAAATAATAAGTTGGACTTAATAAGTGTTTCTATACTAAACAAAGTCGAGGTTAGATGAAAACAAAGATAGACTTGGTTATGGGTTAAACCAAATGGATCATGAAGTTTGGACTAATAAAAGGAAGGCCAGAAAGATGAGATCCAAGCTTGAAAAAAAAAACAACAGTAAGTGAAGTTAGGTAGTTTCATTTGCGTATTCTCAAAATACAGGGTAATGTTGAGTGGATAGTTACTGGAAATTTCCTTGAACTTCCATATTTAAAGAATGATACAAGAAAGATAAAAACAATAATTCAATAAATCAACAACAATAGTTTTTAAGCAATTTAACTAAATTTTCAGGACTTTCAAAACATATTAATCAAATAGGCATATAATAATTCACTTGTGATATTAGCACATGAAAATCATTAAAAAACACTAAAAAACTATCAATTTAATTCATTTTCAAGCCGAAAACATTTTAAAAAAGCATAAAGTAAAAGATGACTAACACGCAGTGTCTTTCACCTTGTTTTTAAAGCACAATTGCATTTATCTTAAACAACCAGCCATTGTATCTCAGCCATTGCAGTTTTCAAAATCTACATTTATATAATTTTATGATAATTAAAAGACATATTTATAATAAAGACAAATATTTAAATTCTACGTGAAAAAAAATTTGGTAGATAAATTTTCTTTTTCTTATTCATGCATCTTTTTTTATTTTTATAAAAATATATATTTTTTATTTTAGTAGCATTTTTTTTAATAAAACTAAGCAATTAAAATTAATATTCATAAAAATTTTAATGATTTGAATTAAGGTGGAGAAAATGTAACTCTTCAATCTAAACTCCCTTTCCTTATTCATGTATTTCTTTTTTGTTTTAACAAAAATATTTTTATGAGAAGTATTATTTTTTAAATAAAACTTTATCATAATTTTAAAAGCAAGTTTCAATAAAAAAAAAAACTATGACTATAATTTCTACACAATTGTAGGAAAAATAAAAAAATAATTAATATAAGAAAATTATGTGAAAAATAAACAATAAAAAAATTTAAAAAATAAATATTTTATTCTTATTGAATTCAGGAACAATAATATTTTTTTTAATTTTGCATATTATATTTAGATATAATAATTCACAAAGTAATTGTTAATATTATAAAAAAAAGTTATAAACTTATTTGAAAAATTATAGCATAATTGGATAATTTTTCAAATATCATTTTAATAATTTTATTTATAGTGAATTTTATTCTAAATTAAAAAAACTAAAAAGCCGTTTAAAAAGGGGTTAGGTGTTTTGGCCTAAAAGGCCAAGCTCACGTGCCCAACTTTAATTATTTGTTTTTTTTAAATGGTGGACAATAATTTTATTAAAAAATATTTTTACACGACATTAAAAATATAATATAAACTTGAATCGTATTATTATAAAATCATATTAAGGCTCAGACCAAAAGTAAATGTAAGCTAAATACCTTCTAATTCCATTTAGAATTGGATAATGTCATTCATGGTAATGTCTTGGTTACCATGTCTTCCAAATAACTAGCTCACTCACTTTATATATGGAAGGATGATTAAACAATTAACTACATTCCACTTTCACACTAAACATAAATCCAAACTAATGTATAAGAATCAAACCAATACCAGAATACCATTTAGATTCTTTTTACACTATTTTGAGTATTTTAGGCTAATTCGGTTGTTCCACCACTATTATAACCCAATTTTAGATTCCGTAAAATTATCATGTTCTTTTTTTATAAAAAAAGTGTAGGACAAGAGACTTGATTGGAACGAACAAGATGAAGAGGGATCCAAATGCATAAACAATAAATGCAGGGACCAAGCTAGATCTTTGACAATATTAGAAACTCAATTGCACCCTTGAAGCATCTAAATGTGAAAAACAATACAAATTCAAGGTCAACTTAAGTGAATATTAGAAAATTTTGCATAAAATTTAAGTTTGAGAACTTAATTAGATTTTAATAGGTTGATTTGATTTAGTCATGATCCTAGTTAAAGATTTAATTAGGTTTAAAAATTAGTTTAGGCCAAAATTAAATGAATTAATTAAGTGTAAGGACTTAATTAGACTTTTAATAGGTTAAATTAATTTTATTAAGGATTTAGTTAGTGAAACATTAAGTTTGGAAGCCTAATTTGGGTTTAATTAAAAAGATTGGAATTTTAAAAGATCAAATTTAATTTTTACAAGCTTAATTGGATGAAATCAAGGGTTCAATTGAAAGAAAGTTAAAGATTGAAGGCTAATTAAGGGTTAAATTGAAGAATCTCAAAACTAAGGATCAAAGTGCAAAAGACATTTGAGTTCAATGACTGATATTGATGAAATCATTGGTCAATTTAAAAGAAATTAAAAGTTTGATGATTGATAGGCGTTGAAATTGGATATTTTGAAAACCTAGGACTGAAGTGAAAAGATGCTCAAATTAAAGGATTTAAATTAAGGTTCAAGGGTGCAATTGTAAAATTTAAGAAGTTTCAGGGTCAATTGAGGTTGCATATGCTTAATTTGGAAGAACAAGGACTAATATGAGATTTCCCTAAAATCCTTTGTAAAAACTTTAATTTTTAAGGTTTAAACAAACGACATGTCACTCAGACTTTAATGAAGGAATAAGTGACATGTCGTCCAACTTTGCTCACCACCTTCTGCAACAGATGAAGACTGATCAAGATGTCACATTTAGGCTAATGAATATGGCATTTCCAACGAGCTCAGAGGTGTCAACCACCACCATTCGACTGAGAAATATCTCCTCTACAAGTATCAACTATCATCATCATATGTTTATGCTTCATTCGGCTCAATAAACTCGACAACATCTTGTCCCTGATTGACATATTCTAGCTAATCGAGAATTTACCTTGTAATCAATGAATGTAGAGTTATAGACCTCCAAATCAAGTGTGGTTTGATCCCTATGGTGGATCTACATCCCCTCTACAAGATTTAGATCCTTAAATGAATCATTTGTGTCCCAATCTTCGCAATGACCTTGACAAAATACCCAACTCAATCATCCATGACTAAAGAAAATTTCACCATGATAAAAAGACTTTAAAGTTATTTTCTCATGTGTAATTTCTTTTTACAAGAGGACAAAAGGGGACTAGACACCCTTTATTTTTAGAGAGAAAGGTTTTGGAAGAGAGAATAAGAATATTCTTTAACAAACTATTAATAAAGACCATCATGGTTTTGCCATTTCTGGTTTTTGTTTGTCTATAAAAAACTATTTGCTCTTAAGCATAAGAGAATAAGGGGAATTTGAAGAAGAAAACAAAGAGAAAAAGAAGAAAACACAAAGAGAAAATAAAAAAGGAAAACAAAGAGAAAAGAGAGAGGAGTCTTTGGATTTTATTTAGAAAAGATATAAAGAAATAATATTCAAAGGGTGCAAAAGGAAATGTTTAAATCATGAGTTGGACAGAGAGGTAGAAAAAGCAAGAAAATACAAAAAATAGGACAAGAGGGACGAAGATAACATTGCCTCCCCTTGAATGTTTTTTAAACTCTTGTAGGATTGTTTATTGTTCATACATTATATTTTAGTTGCTAGTACATGTGTTTAAATGTATTTATTCATGTTTCAACTAATATGCATATGTGTGTTTAAGATAATTTTTTATTCATAATTTGTTGTTTTAAAGCTGAGATTTGATATTATTGTTGTTCAAAAGGAAGTCCAACATAATTTAATGCATCTTTAGTAGATAAATCTATTTGGATTCCTTTTATTGCTTCAACAAAGGTACAATTACATGTTGTTCTTGGTGTAATGATAACTTACTGGAGTGGCGACAATTAGAAGTGTATCTTAGAATCAATGCCACAATGTTTTGGTTAAGAAATTGCATTGTTTACATCTCGAGGTTTGATTTGGCTTGATTTGGCTGAGCTACTTTTTTATCCTTTTTTTTCTGGTTTCTTTAAGTTTTTTTGTGGTTTTAGTAGGTCAGGAGATGTATGCCTAAGCTAGCCTTGATATGTTTATGCTTTGCTTCTAAAGTTTAGGCCAATTCTAGGTATAGGCATATTTTCTAGGTATGGTTTAAATGTTCTCAAGCTAAAATTCTCAATTTTCTATAAATAAATGTTTTAGCTTGACTTTTATACCTTGATAGAAGGGGATACTTATACATGTTTATTCTTTGCCATTTACTTGTTCATTAATTGCTTATTTTGGATCAATCGATCTTCGAAAGTTTGAATGTTAAAATTTGTGTTCTTGGCTGTCGGGCTCGATTTCAAACCATTCTTGGTTTCTTGTTCTTATCCAAAATTTTGTGTTTTTGGCTTGCCAAAAATGTTCAAAAGAAATTATTTTTTTCTATCCTTAAGACGTGTTTGCCAAACAAGACCTTAATATAATTTTTAAGCTTTTAATTTTTAGCCAAAGATATGTTTAGCAAACATACCCTACTAATTTTCCCTACATTGTTTTTTGTTTTTACTTTTTTTTTAGTGTTTGCCAAAAAAACCCCAAATGATTTCCAGAAATTCTAAAGAAAATTCAAAGACCCTTTTAAAATTATTTATGGGTCCCTTGCATGTTTTTTCAACTATTTTGTTTAATATTTAGGCTCTAAACTTATATTGTAAGATACTGACCTAATATTAAATATACTTGTTTTTCTTCAAAATTTCAGAAAAATAAAAATTTCCTTATTTTAAAAATATAAATAAATATGTTTTTATTTGTGTGCATACGGTCAAATTCTAAGAGTTTTCATGCATTTTTTTTTAAATAAAATAAATTGCATTTTTATGATACTTTTAAAAAATACAAAAATCATTTAATAGGTATCATGATAACTTTGTGATTATCCATTAGAATTTCACAAAGATTTGAAAAAACACCACAATAATTAATTTATTTAATTAATATTTGGTGTATAAATTTTACAATGTAATGTATATTCTCGATATTAAATTAAATGAAATAACAAAAATAAAATGTTACGCATTAATTGTCTTGAATGGACATAGATAGAATGATATTAGTTTACTTTATGTTTTCTAAATGACTTTTACTCAGAAATACTTTAAAATAATATATATTTTTAATTGTTTTTAAATTATTTCTGATATCATAATATTAAAATGATATGAAAATACCAAAAAATTAATTTAAATAAAAAAATATTTTTTTTTCAAAAACACCTTAAAAAAAAAACAAACTGCACTCCCAGCATTTGTGCCTTTTTCGAGTGTGTTTGATATTGTGGTAGCTGTTGTAGTTGTGGTTTGAAAAAAACTGTTTTATAAAAAGAACTTTTAGTTGAGGTTGGTTAAGAAAAATATATGTTTGGTTAAAACTGTGGTTGAATTGAGGTTGAACAAAAGGTAATTTAATGTGTTTGGTTAAAAATGTTTTTTAAATTGAGGTTATAAAATAACTAAAAATGATATATTAATATTGATGGTTTTTAATTTAAGTATTGTAGATTTAACTACTGTTATTATATCATGAAATAAATAATACTTTATATAAAATATTTTTTATTGTTCCATTAAACTATATACAATTCCATCACGTACGAAATTCATCCGACAAGGACTATAGTTTCCATGGTTTTTTGAGCGTGCAATAAAATCAGGTAAAATATCATCAGAAATAAAATTGGGATTACGATCAAATTTTGCAAATGCTACGCCATCATGCGATCTCCTTCTAATTTATATTGTGTCATTGAATAATATTAAACACTAGTTTTTAAATAAAATAAAATACAATTAAAAATAAAAAAAATTGAATTTTTTTACTGTTCACTTTTGTGTGTAGAGTGAATTAATTCACTCTCCATGGACGAGCAGACAAGGAGAGCACAAAAAGAAGACTAGGGGAAGAGCAAAAGGAAAACAGAAGAGAAGAAAATGGTTTCAGTAGGCCAGCCCTCTATCACCGTCATCATCATCTTCAAGTGCAGCAATAGTTAGGAAGACTAGGGGAAGAACAAAAGGAAAACAGAAGAGAAGAAAATGGTTTCATTAGGCCAGCCCTCCATCACCGTCGTCATCATCTTAAAGTGCAACAATAGTTAGGAAGACTAGGGGAAGAACAAAAGAAAAACAGAAGAGAAGAAAATGGTTTCAGTAGGCCAACCCTCCATCATCGTCATCATCATCTTCAAGTGCAGCAATAGTTAGGAAGATCTCCTCCGCGACAGCACCCCAACTCCATCGTGAGCAGCAGGTTGGATTGACAACCGTGAGTGCGCCCAGCTGTCTCCCTCAATGCCTCCAGCAGCGGCACGCCCAGGTAAGAACAGCCCTCGTGGTTTTCTTATCCGGACAAAATCCACCCATACCCGAAGCACTGGTCAAGGAAGGAAGAGGAGAACGATTTGTGTTTATAAACACAGTTGCTATAAACATGAAACGTAGCATTGTGAAAAGCATGCAGTTTTTGCTTCAACAAAATTGAGTTTTGAATGCAGATAATGGTGAAGCCTATGCATGAAAGTTACAGCTTGTTTTATAACCAAACAATATATTACAATTGTTGTCGCAAACACTGAGCCAAACGGGCTTTTCTAATGTAAAATGAACCACGAATGATGATTTCCTTTAGTTTATTTTATAATAATTATAATTATAATTATAATTGTAATTGCAAATACATGTACTTGTAATGTTTGATAGAAGTTTACTCTGTGTTTATAACAAAAAAAAAACATCAACATCGCCAACAGCACAACATACCCATCGTAAGCATATGACAAAAAAATTCCTAATAAACTATCCGTGAATGGATAGATTTCCTAAACACCCCAACCCCCATTAAAGCTGTGGCTTCTCTTCTCTTTCTCCCATTGATAATTTGATCTGATCTGATATCCATCCCACTGCAGAACCTATAATCCTGCCCTGCTTTTTAATATTCCAAAACAATTTCTTTTCGATTCCCGCCAAAATCAAATGCTTTCTTTTTCTCTGCTGCAAATCCCACATCATCTACCTCTACCTCCCTTGACCGAAATCCCACACCATACTTATCCACTCTCCAAAACCCTTCATTTCTCTCCAAAACAACGACTTCCTCGACAATTTCTCTCCAAAAAACTTTGTGGGTTTCTTTCGATTTCGAATTCTTCAGTTTCTCCTTCGCCAGAAGATGGTTTTGAGGTGGAGTTGGGTCGCCTTTTGGCCTTATTACCCCAAGAAATGAGAAAAAGAGTTAGTGAACACCCGGAGCTTCTTGACTTGGTTGAGGTGGTTATGGATTTGGGTAGGAAGCCACTAGCGAGATTTCCATCTGGGGACTTTGTTCTGTCTGATTGCCCCATCACTCTTCAGGATCTCCAACATGCTACTTCACAGGTTTTGAATTGTTTTGTTATTCTTGCCTTCTAAGTTCTTGATAAAATGCGCTTATAATTTATATTAGTCTAGGTTGATGTTGTGTTTTTCTAATTCAATGTTGGGTAGAGGATATTATTTAGTTGAATGATAAATGTTTCGTGCTTGTAAATTGTAATCACAATTTTGTAAACTTATGACCTCTCAAAATTTTCCAGTGTTATGTCTGTTGAGATAGTATCAATCAAGTCAGCTTTTTGAGTGCAAGGAAAGTCATTTCAATTTTTAGGGCTTTCAGTGATATTGCAATGCTGAAGCCTAGTAGATTGGGAGGTCGTGGTCGTTCTTTAGTCGTTACTCATTATATTGTTGACATTGTATTCATTGACAAGTTGCTCTTGAACCTTAAACTACCAGATGATAGCGACCGAGGTACTAATCACATATTTGAATTATTGACTCCTCATTTGGTGGTGAGTTACTTGTTTGGCGATGTTGTTGGGTTTGATTCTAAGATAGTTTTGCTGAGACATGCTTTCCAGTTCCCACTATTTGATCATAATAACTGAGATAGCTACGAACACAACAATATACATAAATAATAGGCTCTTGTTGAGAGGAAAAGAGATGTAAGGCTCAAAAGACTAGTCGTTTATTTTTTCTAGTAGTTTTCAAGGATGAATCAGTGGAAATACCTTATTTTCTGTCAAGTTTTGAACCATATAACTCATTTTATTTTCTTTGGAGAGCTTCTTTGTATGAATGGTTGCAAATTAATCTCAACCTGATGGCAAGATCACATCTCTACAATATTCTTAACTCTCAAAAATTTGAAAACTTTCCTGCTACCACGTATTATCCTTGACAAATCTTAGGTTCATATATATTTCACATAACTAGAGATAAAAAAAGATACAAGGGTAATATTGCAATGCCCAAGTAACTCATTGGCCTAACAATGCCGTGCAACATAGTCCTTTCCATGCAGCGAAAGAACTTAAAAATCAAGTTATCAATAGTGGATTAAGTAGGTAGTTACGTACATGCTCACTTTTCCTTCTTTTTCTGATGACCTGTTCTTCAGCTGTTGACCTAGCAGGATTCTACTGGTGGTTTCCACCTGCTAACTAACTTGAAAAATTTCTCTTGAAATAGACAAGTCCAGTGTATAAAGCTGAGCTCCAAGCTGTTAATAATAGGTTTCTAAGGTGTGTACAACATTACTTTTCCTTCTCTTTCTGATGTGGGGCTGTAATATTTCAAATGTTGTACCCCTCGTGACATGAGTTAGATACAACAGCTCCACTCTGTGTTTCTTTCACAACAACATTATTGGTAGCTCGTTTTGTCATCATGGAATGCATATTCTTTGTATACTCTAAATTCTTTTCGTGTTTTTACTCACCACTCGAATACATTGTGTTGAGAACGAGTTCTATTTTATAATGTTTGCGATTCAATTTTGATAATATATTGTGATTGATTTAGTGTCTTTGTTATTTCATTAGTAGTTTCTTTATCATCATCGTCTTTGTTGTCACTACTTTAAAGGATTTGAATAATAGTATACCATTCTTCATAATTCTTAAATTATCAATATTGGCGACATTTGTTTTTGAGAAAGTAAAGAAAAAATAAAGGATGCTTTGACTGTATTTCCAACGTTTACTAACTGAAAAGAAAAGAAAAAAGTTTTAAGTTTTACATATTAAGTGTGACAAATTTAATTTTCAGAATTAGGAGGAGAAATGAGTTGGATGAAATTTAAAGTCTTGAACCATTTATCAAAAGTTCAAGGAGCATAATTTCGAGTTTAGCCCTCCAAGGAGAACGACCTAGATTCTTCACTAAATTTTTATGATCCATTTTTCAAGCATTTCCCTCTCAGCTTTTTTATTTTGCTTAAATTCCTGGTTTGAATTTTTTTTTTTTATCTTCAATAGCAATATTTTAGTTAAACTATCACTACCTCATTCTTCCATACTATATAATTGGTTTTTTTTTTATATCTCTTGATTAATCATTAATGGTAAATAGAGGCTTTTGGCTTACTAGAATGGTATAGTGTAGGTTGGTGACTTTGCTATTGACAATCGAGCAGGCATCAGCCAAACATTGCATCGCATTAGTGCCATAAGAAATCGAGAGGGCCAAATCATTGGTCTTACTTGTCGTGTTGGTCGGGCAATACCAGGCAGTGCTAGTTTGCTGAGAGATTTAGTTCACGATGGTGCTTCCCTTTTGTTCATTGGTCCTCCAGGGGTGGGAAAGACTACAATTATCAGGTTAGCTGTTCTTGATTTTATGGACATGATATGATTTCACACAAAAGCTTCTATTTTGTTCTAAATTGTTTTCTGCATCGAGTTGTTATGCATTAAAAGAAATGAGCAATTGCCTATGTTGTAATTAGGTTGAGGAGTGTTTTGAGCACTGTAGTGAGCTACTGACTCTTGATTATTGAAGGTTTTATTTAGAAGAAGAATAATGATTCTTATTTTATTTCACCTGAATCTACTTGCCTGCCTAATTAAAGTGGGCATGCTACTTTTAGATGTGAGACTTCGTTAATGAATTGTGTCCTAAAAGTAAAAGGCGTTTCATGTTAGTTTGGCTTTAAACTATGTCAGAGTCCCATGTTATAAAGAACCATGGTGCTCTACTTTAAGAGCAATGTATAATAGTTTTTGTTTTGGAAAATTTAGTATTCTTCTATAGGTTTTTGCTTTCTTAAAATTCCCCCGGCTAACTTGTTTGTTTTTCTTATGCTTTTCAATTTCTCAATGCCCCTTATTTCACCACTACTGTTGACTCAGACCATCTTTGCATTTGTTATTCATCCTTAAATATTTCTATGCAAATGTTTTGTTCCATTTCTGAAGACATCTAATATCCCGGGCGTGGGAAAATAGATGAAGTCAAAATATGCTATCTTTCGCTTATATTTTGTAGCAGGAGAGAATTTTCGTTGCTGAATTTATTATATGCTTAACAATGGTGTAAACCAGTCTTACTCAGGGATTTGAGTACCGAGTTTGCATCTGGGCTGTTCTAATAGTAGATTGTTGCTACTCTTGGTGCATCCATCATTCTTTAGGGTGACCTAAAATCCTAAGTTTTGCAGGGAAATTGCTCGAATGCTTGCAAATGATTACAAGAAACGAGTGATGATTGTTGATACATCCAATGAGATAGGAGGTGATGGTGATATACCTCATGCTGGAATAGGCAATGCTCGACGGATGCAAGTTCCTGATTTAGATATGCAACATAAGGTATAGGCTGGAAGTGTGTGATCTCCTTTATGGGCCTGTCTACAGTGCATCTGTTTTCATGAAACAAAGTTGACTAGCTGAAGTTTGATAAGAAGTGTTGTTAATGACATTAATAGATATTTCAATTATAAAGTGACATGACTAGCATTAATTAAGCATATACGCATGTTATGCCCTTGGGAAATGAAATCTCTGAAGCATATAACACTACTGTTTAGTAATTGGCATATGATCATTGTACTACTACAATGAGCAATGCATGCCATTTTTTTTAGTTTTGTTCACAACATGATTTTATTGTTTTTACTTCCTGATCCGGAGACCTAGATGCGTTATTTTGTAATTTTATTGTCAGCGGGGGAAAATGCTTACAAGTTTCTAATGTTTAGGTATTAATAGAGGCAGTTGAAAATCATATGCCTCAAGTGATTGTGATAGATGAAATTGGGACAAAACTTGAAGCAATGGCTGCAAGTACAATTGCACAGCGTGGGATTCAGCTGGTAGCCACCGCTCATGGAATCACAATAGAGAATTTGATATTGAATCCTTCTCTGGAGATGCTTGTTGGAGGAATACAGGTAACATTATTTTTTTCAATGAAGATGAGTAATTGGTTTGCGTATTTACTATGCTATATGTCAAGGGCTCCAACTTTTATGTTGTGATCTATGGAGCGTGCAAACTGTCATATGCTAATAGTTCCTAATGCTATTGGGTGTTGATTGTGAAAATTTTGAAATAAAATGAACTACAATGGTGTTACTGTGATAATGGTGTTTGGATGCATGCATTGATATGTTCAACATGAAAGTAAATTTCATCATTGCCTCGCTTGTTCATATAAATGTTATTGTATATCAAATTAACTAATCTAACCTTTGAGATAATCAATATTTCTTTGTACCTGATGAAATGATTCCTTATTGGTAGACCTGTAAAAATAACCCAATCAGCTATATCTATGGTTGAGAATGATCTCAATACTAAACTCCTCTTTTGTATCAAGTTAAACTAATTAGCTTATGGACCTACTGCCTAGTTCAACTTATAATTTTACTCATATAATGTGAAACTACTCAAGCTCAAGTCTAGATGGGCTCAATAAAACTCAAGATGAGTAGCAATACAGATGAACCAAGTTTTGGAAGCTTAAAACTTAACTTGACTTGTTAAATCACTGGGCAATTGTTTCTTGGTTTTCTTAGATACTGTTGAAGCATGTGAAAGGGTTGTGTTCGCTGCAATATTGATCCAAGTTTCCTCTCCCACCTTTTGTCTTTCTTGTTTGTTTTCCCATTTTCTTTCCCTCCAATACACCCAACTTAACAAAATGTTCTTGTCTCTACATTAAGACACAAAAGTATGAAAGAAATTTGTGTTTTTTCTCCTTTTCACCTTTAGAGACCTCCATTATATAGTACTTTATAAGGCTGATTTTCAACAATTTGAGGGTTGATTTACAAGGCATTAATCTACTTAAATAAGGGTTGATTTGCATCAATTAGGAGGTTGATTTACAAGGCATTAATCTATCTACATAAGGGCTGATTTATATTAATTAGGAGGCTGATTTATAGGGATGATTATTAGGAATTAATGTCTCTAACTTTCTACCATTAACATCTCCCCTTAAATTGATGTTTGTAAGTCAACCAACAACTATTTGCCAATGAAAAATTGATGTCGTTGACAGTTGACCAGTCATAGCTTAAAGACATTAGCAACCTAATAATCGGTAGAAATACAAGGGAGATCACCTTACAGTCAAAAGCTTCTAAATTTGTGTGACAATCAACCTTGATGTGCTTGGTATGTTCATTGAAGACAAGATTGGCTAAAATATGAATAGTGCTAATGTTGTCAGCATGTAAAGTAGGATAAGACTCATAACAAGTTTCTGATATAGAGTTGGATTAGAGAGGAGGTCCCCTTAAGCCTTTCTATACTTAACATTCACCTCCAAAGAAATATCAACTGAACTAGTCTCCTCCAAACTAGCCAAGGTTGATAAGACTTTTAACAAGTTTCTGATAAAGAGTTGGATTAGATGGGAGGTCCCCTTTAGCCTTTCTATGCTTGACATTCATCTCCAAAGGAGTATCAACTGAACTAGTCTCCGCCAAACTAGCCAAGGTGATAAGATCTTGGACATACTTATGTTGGTCCAAGAAAACCCCATTGGATAGAGAATGTACCTCCAAGCTCAAAATATAGGTAAGATGACTAATATCTTTCTTATGAAAAGATTCATGCAATATCTTTTGAAGCTTAGTAATTAAAGGAATGTCAGTCCCAGTCATGATAATATCAACCATATAATCTAAGAGAAGAACAATACCTTTACCTGCTTTGTGGAAGAAGAGCAAAGCATAATATTGACTTTGTTCAAATGAGAAGTTAAGCAGTGTATTATGGAACTTCTCAAACCAGGTGTGGGATGCTTGCTTTAACCCATATAAAAAATGTTTAAGCTTACAAACATCATGTGAAGAGGAGGTAGTCATACAATAAGGAATTGTCATCTAGTTCTTTTTCTTTGAGGTCCTTATGAAGAAAGGTGTTTTTCACATCCATCTAATGCGATGACCAAGATTATGAAGCTATAATGGCTAAAAAGATCCTAATTGTGGTCATTATAGCAATAAGAGCAAAAGTCTCCTTGTAGTCAATGCCATATTCTTGCTTACCAAGAGCTACCAGTCGAGCTTTGTAATGGTCAAGAAAACCATTGGATCATAATTTAACAGAATAAATCCATTTACTCCATATAGGTTTCAGCAAGGCACAATATCTCAAGTGCTTGAAGTTCTGCTTCCATTGCATTCTGCCAACATTCATGTTCCATGGTCTATTTGTAATAAGAGGGAATGAAAATAAGCGACAAAGTAGTTACAAGAGAGACAAAACAGAACTTCAAGAGAGACAGGTGATGAGAAACCAAACCAATTAGGTGTCTAAAAGGTCTAATAGTGTGATGGAGAGGTGCTGGATCAATAGCTTGGTTTGGGGTAGGATCAGGTGCCAGAAGATGATCTTGAGGAGGAGCATAGGAATTTAGAATGGAACCAGATTCACGGTGATGACCAATCAGGTGGTCTAGAAGGTAGTATGACATAGAGGTGTAGCTAGATCAGTAGCTTAGTCTGGGCAGGGTTATGTTCCAGAACATGATCTTGAGGAGGAACATAAGAATTTAGAGTGGAACCAGATTCATGGTGATGATGTGTTTTGTTGTAAAATAGAAGATTTTATGAGGTTGTCTATAAATTTGGTGGTATTAGTCACTCCTATAAATTAAAAGCCACTTCTAATTATGATATATGATTTGATTTGGTTCCTAATTTCATGTCTTGTATTCTCCTTTAAATAGGAACCTTATACAAACAATTTTGATTCAAGTCAATATAAACAATTTCCAGAGAATGCTTAAGAGTTAAAAAAATCATGTAAAACATATAAGGTAGGAGAAAAAGACTTTAACATGATTTGAATGAAATATTGATTTTGGAAGAAAACTACATTCCTGGAGCGCAGATTCGACGAGCATAAATATCATAACACACAACCCTTTTGATTGAAAGCATAATCCAAAAAAATACACTTGACAAACTGTGCACTAAGTTTAGTACATTTATGAGGTGGAAGATGCATGAAACATATATAACCAAATATGCTAAGATTAAAGTAGGCAAGATAATATTTAAACAAATTATAGAAAGGTAAATTATTGTTTAGATTAGGAGATGGTAGTTGATTGATCAAATGAGTAGTAGTGGAAAAAACATCACCAAAAAACGAGAAGGAACGGAGGATTCAAGTAACAAGGTTCTTACCACATCAAGCAGTTGATTTTTTTTCTCCGCAACACCATTTTGTTGAGGAGTGGAAGGATATGAACGTTGTGAGAAAATTCCTTTGCTTTGAAGAAATTTTTGAAACTTAGTAGATCTTATATTCTCTCTTAAAATATGATTGTAAGATGTTGATACTAGCTGAGAATTGAGTCTCAATAAGAGCTAAGAAAAATCTGAAAAACATCAAAGACTTCATCCTAAGATCGAAGAAAGTAAACCCAAGTGAAACAACTCTAATCATCTATGAATGTTACAAAGTATTTGAAATGAGCATGTGAGACAAGATGTGACATTCCCTAAATCACTATGAATAAGATCAAAACAACATGATGCCCAAGATGTATGAGTTGGAAATGCCAAAACTTTACTTTTACCAAGTTTGCAACTGACACAGTTAAACTGATATCATTAATAAAATAGGACTCAGTATTACCTATCAAACCAGAATTGAATAAAGTACGAATTACATGAGAATTAGAATTAGGGTGGCCAAGATGCCTATGCCATCCTTGATTATCAATTCTAACAGCATCACAAGCAAAAAATGAAGATGGAAATTGAGTATTGGTGATAGGGTTAATGTGTAGAGGAAAGAGTCATCCCATTTTAGGATCCTTTGCGACCATCTTCTTGGATACCTGATCTTGCACCATGCATCCATCACAAGAAAAATTAACATTCCAATCATTAATTTGAACCAATTGACCAACAAAGATAAGATTAGTAGACAATGTAGGAGATACAAATACATTAGCTAACTTGGAAGAACCATCACCAACAATAGTAACAGGTAGAGAATTGCTACCAACTTTGTGAATGTTAAGATCTCTAGTGTAGTTTTTCACATTGGTAGGAGGGGAAGTAGTGTTGGTCAAGTGATTAAAAGCTTCAAAATCAAAATACCATGGCTTAGAAGGTGAACTTTTGTTACCTGTTAGTCCTAAGGTAGAAAAGGCAGAAACTATCATCTGTTGTACCGTTTCAGGAGTGAGGGTGGGTTGATGTGCAAGGACTATGGGAACAACTCATGGAGCAAAACAAATGGTGGCAGAAGTCGATGCACCAATCAAGGCATGAAAAACACTTTCATGTCTCTTAGGAGGTCGAGTGGAGATGATATGACTTGACTTTTTGCAATAATTACAAAATTTCCGAGAACAATTTGTTGCAATATGACCAAAATTTTACAATTGTAGCATTTAATAATGCTCATATATCTACCTTTATTCTTCCCTTACACAACATAAGCCATAGTAATAAGAGCACTTGCATGAGCTTGTTGGATCATGGCATCTTACGTAAGGATGCATTGTTCCTCTTGAAGAAGTTCACTAAAACAGGTATCCAACGAAGTTACACAATCATGATTCATCAGATTGAATCGATGGTTTCAAAATCGGATCACAACTTCATCAAAAATTAATCTCTCTTACTGGTTTCATGAATAGCTTGGACAACATCTAGAGCTTTTGTAGGGACATTAGCTTATTCAGGTATAAGCAATGAATACTCAGTTCAGAGATTTTGAAAATCAGAAAAAAATTCCTCAATATAAAGACTTCCATGTGTGAATTTTGCTATCTCACACTCGAGTTGAAACCTTTGAGGCCTCATTAAGAATAATACGAAGCTTAACAAGACATAAGATCCACTACATGATTCGAAGATCTTGAACTTCCCACTTAGTATACCTGTCTGTCTTTAGAAGCTGAATTAGGATGACCCTATAATTCATTTTCCTTGACAGACAACTGGAATTGAAACCCTCAAGTAGAGTAATTCTTCTAAGTAAAACAAACACAAACAAAATATGACTTTTTAAAAGACATGATGTACCTAGCAAGAATAAGTCACAAAGTAACTAGTAAACCAGAGAGGGGCACAAAGACAAAAAAAATTGATGTTTGTAACACCAGGTCTGAAATGAAAGCAATATGACCAAAAGAAAAATAGAAGAAAATCCCAAGACAATAATAAAACTTCAAGACAAAGTGAAGAACAAGTGTTGCTCAAGACAAGAAGAAAATTCCAAGATCCTAGAAAGCAAATTTGCTAGAATGAACCATAGTTTGGAGTTGTGGCTCTAATACCATGTCAATAAGACACAAAAGTTTGAAAGAAATCTATGTCCTTTCTCTTTTAAAGATCTCCATTATATATTTTCAGCAATTAGAGGGCTGATTTACAGGGCATCACTGTACCTACATAAGGGCTGATTTACATAGATGATTATTAGGAATTAATGTCCCTAACTTTCTTCCATAACATCTATAATTTGAATAAAGGAGAAAATATTGTCCACCTAGTAAAAAAAATAAAATGAATGATATGTGTTTAACAGCACGCACACACAAAAAAAGCTCACAAACAAAATTGCAGCTAGTGATTTAGTGCTTGGTCCCTTAAATGAAAGCATCAACATATGGTATAAAAGTGCCTTACTTTTTTTTTTTTTTTATCCTTGTCAGTTATTGTATTTGAATAGGTATGTCTTTAGCTTGCAATCATACGATTTGATTTTTAAGATTTATCGTTGGGATTTGAGTTCAATTTAGATCTAATGCGTCTCCTATCCGTTACTACAAAATGTAAAAACATTTTGTGAGTGCCAGCTCTTAATATCTGGCATTGTGTCAAGAGATTAGAGATTAAATTCCACACGCACCGGAGTTGGAAAGTGCTAAATTACTTGGAGGATAGCTTCCAATTATATGATTTGATTATTCTTATTTATTGTTGTGATTTGAGTTAAATTCAGATCTAGTGTGTCATCTTTCTATTAATACAAAATGTAAAACATTTTTTGGATACCAACTATTTTAGTTGATAAAGTCATCTTGCACTGTGCCAAGAGATCAGAGATTAAGTTCCATGCGGACCAAAGATGGAAAGGGCTAAAAGACTGGGAGGTTTGGTGTTTTTTTTTTTTTTCAAAGAACTAATCTAGCTTTAACCAAAATGAATCTAGATGTCTTACTTGGTCTTGTTTTCAATAGTCGTCTATTGTTCTTTGATTGAATATTTTCTTAAAAAAGTACTTTCATATTATTTCTCAAGAAGTCAGTTGATTTTTAATGATCACAAAAAAAAAAACATTTCTTTCATTTAAAAAGTTAGGCTTCTAGAAATTTTGTTGCTCAACTATCCAAGTTGCTTCCTCTAAATGAAATATATTTCAAGGGATTCCTCTTTTTCCTAATGATAAATAAAGTAAAGGTGTGAAAATGTGTGCATGTGCAGAACACAGTTCTGAACTCAGCTTGAAATTTTGTTTTACTCTCTGCTTTAAAAGGTGTGACACTTGAGTGTTAATGTGTTATTGACATTGCATCAATGTGTTTCTTCATGGCATATCAGTCAAAATGTTAGAGCCTCATAGATGCCTTGTCAAAAAAATATTAAGGGCATTAGGACACCGGTAACAAAGGTAAAGACAAGGGATTGAAGTGGTGGAGTTTATAACCTTGCCACCAAGGTGTAAAAGTGTCACTGCAGGGTGTAGTTTTTCATTTTCTCCGTTCTTTATTTTACTCAAATTATTTCTTTACTTCATCAAGGATCAAGAATCTTTAATGCAGAAATTTTGAGAATGTGTGCATCTCTTTCTTCTTCTTCTTCTTCTTCAAAAAAAAAAAAAACCTGCCCTTCTTTTTCTGTATCCATCTTTTAATTACTAGATGCATATCAATAAATAAAGGAGAAGGAAAGATAAATATAAAAAGGGAAAGAAAGACGTGATAGTATCAAGAGAAGTGACATTGTCCTCGTGGATAATCAGTACCACTGAAATTATTATATAAAAGCTGATCAACTTGCCCATGTATCTGTTTAGGAAGCTTGTAGTATTGTACTGCAGTATAATTGTGTGGAATTAAATAGCTAAGAGAATATTGTTGCAATTCCTCACTGCATGTTGTTTCCTTTATTTATTTTTCTTTTGAATTCATTCTTGCTTAATGCTTGGGTTCTTGGGCATGATTTGCAATGACTGGTCTCCACATTGCTGCTAAATCATAGCAGTAGTGATGGACTTGCAGTGCAATCCTATTCTTCTACATCTCTATTATGTTCTCTCTCACCTTTATCAATGCAAGGATTTTCTATTCCTTCAGTTACTCATTATTTGCTGTGTTTCTGTTATATGCTGCTATTTATGTTAACAATATCGGCACACAGATACCTCTGTGATCATTTATACTAATGCAATTAGTTTTACAGAGTGTGACACTAGGGGATGAAGAAGCAAACAGGAGGGGTGTCCAGAAGACAGTGCTTGAGAGGAAAGGGCCTTCAACATTTAGCTGTGGGGTGGAGATAATTTCAAAGACTGAGTTGCGAGTTCATCGCAGTTTAGAAGCAACAGTGGATGCTATTCTCTCAGGTATTTTTTTTCTTCTGATTTAGTAAACAAAAAAATTACCATTTTATGTTTTAGTTCTGTAAGACATTCTCAAGAATTGTGGCAAAATTTTGTAAGAATTTACAAAGGAGAGTTTGAGGGTAGGTTGCTGAAGGAAGTCTACAAAGACAAGAGGCTGCTGTAATGCTGCCATTCTGCAGCTGCTTCTGCCAATGAAGGCAGCTCCTTCTGCTGCCAATGAAGGCAGCTCCTTCTCCTACATGTTTAGTGTGTTTTCTGTTCCCCTTTGCTCTCTCTAAACCTCTCTATTTATAGCTGAAAATGGGGGAAAAACTTCCCCATTTTCAGGCACAATTTCTGCCAAGAATCTGCCATTGACATATGCTTATTTTCTGCCACTAACAATTCCCCCCCACCCCCTGATCTGTCCTCTATGCCTTATTTGTTGACACTGTTTCTGTGGAAGGTCGTTCCCCACATGTGGAAGTTTGCAAAATGAGCTCCCAGGGAGTAAAAAAAACTATAGAAAGGGAACCTGCCTTTCAAACATCTGCTGAAAAGAAAGATGAAGTTTTGGTTGAAGATTTCCACTTGACAGATGAAAGGATTGGTCATAATGAGCTTACTTCTGAGTCTCCTCCGGACATGGGAGACAATTCTTTGGAACATGAAGTACCACTTTGCCTGTATGTCTATGGGGTAAGCACACTTTTTGGAGTGAATGTTCTCTAGTTGTAATCGGGTGGTTGTTTCTTTCTATATGCAAGTTATGTTTAATGAGATAGGAAATGAATTTCCTTTGGAACTGATAGGAGATGTATGTTGATGACTTTAAACCATTTCATAGCAAGTAGATAAAGCTTTCAAAGCCAGCTGATTTCAGGAAAATGACATCCTTTAAAAAATAATAATAAAAAAGAAGAAGAAAAGAAAACATAAAAAGAAATTATAAAGTTTAAATCTCATTAATAAACAATTTATTTCTCGTTACAAAGTTTATGATTGAATGTGTTGCTAGCTCCCTCATCTCTTTTATTTATTTCTACCACACATTATCGACAGTCGTTTAAAGGAACACCATGGTGTAAAAGAGGGCAGTGCTATGTTATAGTTAATTTTTCATGCTTTCTGTTTTTGTATTCTCTATTTTCTTCAAGTAAAATGTTAAGAAATTCACCAAAAACTTGTTCTTTTTCTTTTTTCATTCTGATACTAGAAATTTTACCACTTATGTTTATATATATATATATGTATATATATGTATATATATATGTATATATATGTATGTATCCTTTTCCATTCTTTTAAAAAGAACATTTGTCATTACAAGGAAGTAATCTCTAGTCTCAAGATAATTTGGAGCTCATTTTTGACAGTCGTTTAAAGGAACATCATTGAGTAAAAGAGGGCAGGGCTATGTTATAGCTAATTTTTTCATGCTTCATCCTTTTCTGCATTCTCTGTTTCTTTAAGTAAAATGTTAAAGAAATTCACCAAAAACTTATCTTTTTTCTTTTTCTTTTTTCATTCGGATACTAGAAATTGTACCACATATGTTTTTTATTTTTTATGCCCTTTTCCAATCTTTTAAAAATAACATTTTTCCTTTATAAGGAAGTTATCTCTAGTCTCAAGATAGTTTGGAGCTCGATGAATATCTACAGTGGCTATTCCTACTTAATTATTTGTCAGTAGGAGGTCACTTGTATTACTAGATAGCTAGTTTATGTCTTTAAACATGATAGAGCAAGCTGGGCTGAAGTTTGCATGAGCCAGTTATCAAGATCTAAATTTTCTCTTCCAAAAAATTGATCCTACATTTTATTTTGAAAGTAAAACTAGACTTTGCATCTCACCTGAAGTTAATTAAATTTTCAATTTTTGGCACTTGATTACTGCTGCATAGTATGAATATACTGGATATGCAACTTACATAAAGAGCAGTTATTCTAGATCTTGGAGACAAGTGTGATTCAAGGGATCAATCAGTTGAAAATGGATGCTGCAGTTCGATTAACTGATAACATCAGCGATGCAGATGCGCTACTTGCCTTGCAGTCTAAGCTCAAGAAAAATGCCAAGATTCAAGCGGCTGCCAAATCTCACGACATACCCATTTATGTGACAAAGGTTTATATGATCAAACCAATAGTTATCTATTTCCTCGGCTACAGCTATGTATTTTCAATATGATGAAACCTGTTTTCTTTCTTTTGGTAGACAAGTTCCTTGGAGCAAATAACAAAGGCCATAAGGGCATTGATGAGCAGTCATGCTAATGGATTGAAGGATTCTAGAACAGAAGAGAATACAAAATTGTCAGAGAAGATAGATGCCCTGGAGGTAAGAGTTTTCTTTCAGTTGTGTTTTTGAAATATTTATTATTGATTAATATATTTTGTGGATGGAGTGCATTAACGATGATTTATGTTTTGGTCAATGCCACAGCGTTCAGGCCACCATGGGAGTTGCTAATGCTCATGGTGTATGCTGTTGTGAATTGTTAGCAACTCTCAGTAAATTCATTAATTCACACATCTTTAAAAATTCAACGAGTTGGCATCAAAATTACATGACATGCCTAATACAAATGAAGAATTGAATGTCCAAAAAATAAGAAAAAAGAAAATCTAAACTATTATCTAAACAATTGCAGAGAAGTTGATTAGAGAAAATAACTGAAATTTTAAATAAACACAAACCTATCTTTATTGTAAGCCAATGTAACAGTGTAAGTCATTAAGACTATAACTTGTAGTGCTATGAGGAGCAATACAGTGTAAGTTTCTAAAAATCCTCAGCAAATAAATGTAAGAAGTTGAAATATTTTGCTTAAACCCTCGAATCAATACTTTGATCTTGACTTTATAAGTCAAGAAGTTTGAGACTTGAATTTTGTTAAAATTTGACAAAAAACACAACCTGTCAATTGAGGGGGGGAGG
>Ga0307517_10000529_pt1 | contig 65280 bp, 74 predicted proteins | sample 23_EM_MG_FD_194515 | JGI IMG/M metagenome (GOLD analysis project Ga0307517, IMG submission 194515) | Populus trichocarpa ectomycorrhiza microbial communities from riparian zone in the Pacific Northwest, United States - 23_EM | ecosystem: Host-associated > Plants > Roots > Unclassified | place...
TCGTCGACGCTCTCAAAAGTCTGCTTTTATTCCCCGAAATTCCCCCAATATTCTCACCCCCTTCTTAGACCTCATTCGCCATGGCAAAAACGCTGCCCATCGCCATCAACCCCATCCCCCGCCCCCGCCCACTCCCGCCGCTGTCCCCGAGCCCCTAGTCGTCCCAGACGACCCCAACTCACGTGGCTTACGTCACCGTGACCCAGCCCAGATGGATGTCGTCGAATCTATCGTCAACGAAGAGCGCAGAGTCAAAGAGAGCATGCCCGTCTACAAGGGCCTCGAAGGCTACTCTCTCGAGTGCAAGATGGGCGAGTATGTCTATGATCATATCCCGATTATCCGTCTCGCGCTAATCCTGTGTCCTCAGTGGTGCATTCTCACATGTCTACAAATCCACGGAGCTCAGCACTCGTCGGCGTGTTGCTGGTGGGCTGTCTTTTCTTTCTCTTTTCGACCCGGTTGAATGTCTCTTTTCTCTAGTCAAAGCTGTTCGAAAATACGAGTTAACTTCGTCCCATGTAAATCTCATCTCCTTTCCCCACCCTATTCACTGACACACATCTCGCCCTCTGTCGTGGCTCCGCTGTTAGGACAGCGAGAAACACTTGAACCCTCAATTCAAAAAGAAGCCACGGGTCACAGAGGTGCTTTCCTTTCTGCCTGTCTATTCTGTCGTCTTTTCTTTGCGATTCTAATCGTTTCACTCAACTAGCGCGCCAATATTCTCAAAGGTGTCTTTCTATCATTCTTTAATTGTAGCTGTACTAATTATACCTCCAGAGGTTCAAATCATGCGAGGAACATCACATCCTTCCATCGTCAAACTCTATTCGTTTTCAGAGTCTATCGATCACTACTATCTCGTTATGGAGTGTTAGTACCCTTTTTCGGCTCACTGGCCCATTCTCACTTGTAACCAGTAATGGAAGGCGGCGAACTATTCCATCAAATCGTAAAACTCACTTACTTTTCCGAAAACCTCTCCAGGCACGTCGTCCTTCAGGTAGCCCATGGCATCCATTATCTCCACGAAGAACGAGGTGTCGTACACCGTGATATCAAGCCCGAAAACCTCCTGTTTGAACGGATAGAAATCGTTCCTTCCAAGAATCGCATCACCCGTCCTTACGATGGTGAAAAGGAAGACGAAGGCGAGTTCATTCCTGGAGTTGGCGGAGGCGGCATTGGTCGTGTCAAGATTGCCGATTTTGGTCTTTCCAAGGTCGTGTGGAATGAAGAGACGATGACTCCTTGCGGAACAGTAGGTTACACGGCTCCAGAGATTGTCAAGGACGAAAGGTATAGCAAGAGTGTTGATATGTGGGCGCTGGGATGTGTCCTATATACGTTGCTATGCGGATTCCCTCCGTTCTATGATGAGAGTATACAAACCCTCACCGAAAAGGTTGCGAAGGGTCATTATACATTTTTAAGCCCTTGGTGGGATGATGTCAGCCTTTCTGGTTTGCTTCTGCTTTCCCAAACACTTCAACTTTCTGACTCTTCTCGTAGCGAAAGACCTGATAACGCATCTTCTCTGTGTAGATCCCGTAGAACGATACGCAATCGACGAATTCCTAGCCCATCCATGGTGCAATGCTGCACCTGCACCCCCACCCCCACCTACACCGTATATGTATCCCCATCTGAATGGCGAGAAGAGGCCTTTGGATTCCCCATTGTTTCGTGGTCAAGGCCAAGGTGCCTACGATGGAAGAAGTCCAGGTGTCCAATTACTGAAGGAGGCCTTCGATGTGACGTATGCGGTGCACAGAATGGAAGAAGAGGGGAGAAGAAGAGGCGGACGGAGGGGTGCGGGTACTACTGGCTTCCTAGCAGGATTGAACGAGGATGAAGAAGGCGACGAAGACATTGTGCCGATTGTAGTTGATGATCATGATCAACTGGTACAGCAGGACAGATCTTTCATGGAGGGAAGAGCTAGTACGAAAGATCAGGGCAAATCGAAGGTTGCTGCTTCATTCCCCGCCGTCCACGCAAATACACCGAAAGAACGCGAAAAGCGAGGCCGACGGCGTGCTTTTGAACTGCAGATGGACAATGCCACTTTGCTTGGAAGAAGACAGAATGCTCATCATGTCGGATGAGGTTTCAACTGACCCCGATTCGACATCGATATCCAGCTTCTCGCTGACCAAGTCGATCCCTTTCTTCCTCTTATCTGTGATTCCTTATTTTTGGTCGTTTTACCCTTACGCTTTGTGATTGTTGTACTAGTATATTAGAGCAACCCGTTTTCGCGTTCGATGTACATTTTGTACAAAAACATCTTCAGTATGCCATAGTATTTATTATTCGTATATCTTTCGCTGAAGTAAATCACGACTGGATGCAAAATGCCTGCTTACTACTGGATTCAAGGAAAACGGAGATTATTGCCCTCTTGAAAAGAATAGTAACTTTAAATTCCGAGTACCTCGACAAGCCGCATTTCACAAGGACCCAGAAAGACAAAGTCGGCCTCTTCAGCGTGGTTACTCATCTCCAGATTGAATACTGCGACCTTTCCACCGTGCTCCTTCACACGAGATCCAAGTCTTGAAGCAGGCTGAACCTATTCTCGTTCGTCAGAATCCTAATTATTTAATACTGAAGAATAAAGTAAATACCAAAGCAGAAGTGCCGATGATAAGACAAAGGTCAGCCTGATCGGCGATATCGAAGATTTTGTGAATCCTCTTTGGCCGTTCTCCAAACCAGACAACATCGGGACGAAGAAGCTGGCCACACTTCGGACAGTGTGGTAAGTCTGCACGACGAACGACAGGCTCCAGATCTCCTTCTGCAACAGTCAATTCTGTTCCTGCCAGAGCAGGACAAATCGGTGACTCGGGTTTGTATTCATGGTAATCACAATCATGAGCTGTGCAGACGACGTCAAAGAGTCGACCGTGCATCTCGATTAATTCCGAGTCGGAGGATGATTCTCCGATTTGGGATTCTACTTCTGCGATGGCTTTACTGCATAGGCCGTCCACGTTTTGGGTGATGTGGACCACGGATTTTGAATTTGGAGCTAGCTTGCGGCGAGTGCTGGGGATTGCAAGTCGAGCTAGAGCATAGTGGGCTGCATTGGGGACTGCATTTCGGACCCTGTTAAGGAAAGAGGTAAAGGAGTCGGTGAATAAAGTCTTTATAAAGTCGAGATATGCTCACTCTTCTCGTCTGTAGTGATAGAATTGCCAGACGCGGGATTGATTCTCTGCCCAGGCAGAAGGGGTAGCCACGGATTTCGCGTCATATTTGCGCCAACGACCCCCTGCACCTCTGAATGTCGCGACACCTATACAGATATTCGCCCAGTCAAAACACGACGATTGGGCTAAAAAGGTATATGTTCAATCACCCGAAGCAGCTGAAAGACCAGCTCCGGACACCACCATAACATTCTTGGAGGATTCAAGAACGCGTCGAAATTCGTCAATATCTGTAGAGGACATTCGTTAGTACGTTGGCTACAATTAAGTGATTTCGAGCGCAGTCTGGTCAGAAGACGAGTGTTCTGGATTATGTAATCCAGATCATGCACAACTTGAGGCCTGTTGAGTTTTTCGAGAATGTTTTTACTTTACAATTCAGAACAACAGTGTTGGAATTGTTGGTGGTTCAACAAGATGCCTGATTTTGCATGAAATTGCCTGTAATGGCAAGTGGCGCATCCTTACATAAGAAGGAAGCCATCAAAACAGTGACCGTTTGAAATTGACGGTACTTTTGTAGTTATGGTATCCCATGGACCTGGTGTTCCGCTGAATATACGTGAAATTGAATGGCTCGAATAAATTTTCTGGTGGTTGCTTTAATTATACCGTGACCTTGCCGTGACCGATGTAGAGAGATATAAATATATTTTTATCTCGCCGCACGGCGGTTCGGTTGATAAATACCCAATTTATACAATTCCCATATAGTGTGTTCACGGACGATTCAGCGCAGGAAAGATACGCACTTCCTCCATTAAATGATCGTGCAATGTCAAAGGACGCCAGCAAAAGTTTAAAACCAATACAACCATCAGACAAGGGCAATATTGCGCCGGAAACCGACTGTGACAGAAAAACCACTTGGCTAATGGAGTTGTCGAGGCATAATCAAGACGCAGCAGCTCTTAGGGGAATCCGTATCCAAGAGGTGTTGTTAGGAACTTATGTTGTGTCCTACTCAATGTGAACATCATAATACATTTCCCCATAAAAATCTGGAAGACTCGTGTTGGCTGTCACAGACGGACCATAAATCCGACAATCAACCTAAGTAACTATCCCATTCCTAACACGAAATGGGGGTAATGGATTTTGAACGCCAATTTCAAAAAAATTCGTCCAAGGCGTGGTTCAGTGGTTTCAACTTTCTGTGAATAACTCCGACTAGTACAAGAGATCCATACTTGTCGGCTAGGGTGCAATCTGATCGTTATGAGCACACCCGAGTGATGATGATCGATGAATTTCGATGAACGTTTCGCACCCAAGTTATTGGACTTAACTATCGTACTTGGCTGCAGGTGATATCAAAGCTTGTAATTTGATGGTCCGATGATGTGTGACTCGGGAGTCGGACCATTGAGGATGATGTGAGTTGAGCCAAATCCGTGGACGAGAATTTCCGTAAATGATGCTCAAACATGTATCCATGTCTGTATCCGATTGGTGAACCCATGCACAAATCCGAGTCGGATTCAGAGCCAAAGGTTCAGATGAGTCGGAAGCTCGTACTACTTATCAATCGCCAAGTATGTGGATGACGGCGTTCTGTGTCTGGCTAACATGATACATCCCTAATGCAAATTGGTCAGTGGTTCAAGTTGTGCACTATTATCACCGATATATCATAAATTAACGTGGGGTCATTCCCGGAACTGCAGTGTTGAGAAGTTTAACAGACAGCTAGGCGTTTCAATGACGAAAATAGTTGTGGCCGATACAGCGGCTGCAAGCTCGACGCAGATCATAGATGAGGTTCGTCACGGCGATATCGAAACCATCGATTTAAATTATAGAAAAATCATAATGTTGCAGGGAGGCAAAACTTGGAAGTTGGGAAAGCTTTTGTTCAACTTGCGGCAACTGGTAGGGTTTTTTTTTGGTAAAACTTTATGTAATATTCGGGAACCGATTTTTAATCTTTTGAGCGTCACACATCATATTCAGTACACCCCCCAAGACTTATTTGCTTTTGTCGACAGCATAGTGTTCAACAGATGTACTAACCGACACACTATATTTGTTTTCCCGAGCATCCGGACTTTAATTCCTAGGTATGTTTCGAATTGGCTTATCTTTATCCCGAACTCTATGAATTCATGTATAGGTATGTTACCAATCTTTACGAAAGGGAATCCCAGCAGAAAGCCCTCCTTTCACACCCGAACTATTATGGCGCCTTCCGAAGTGAATGGAGTCCGAATGACTGGATGAGTTCCACAGATCTGACCGATCGGTGAAAACTTGCAATTGCTCCTTTGTCCACTTTGTGATGTGAGCCAGGACTCGGGGGCAAAGGGGTCTTATAATCCATTCCATTGGTATGTTTTTACCATCCGGTGAGAGTGTCCGTACATTGCCGAGCACATAATCCACACGGATTACGGGGCAAGTTTTAGCGTCATTCGAAGAGTCGAACCCTTGATTCTGGAAAGACTTCTTGACTTCTTGTACCTGTTCTTGCGGAGGTGCCATATCGAGGAATTAACCATTCCCAGCATAACATCGCAATATCAAGAGCCGTGTCTGTTTATCCAGTCACTATTTTTGGAATGCCATGTGCTGACTCACAGATCTTGGATCCGTATTAGTGGCGTTAACGGCTCGGGCGCAACGAACCACGAGGCCTTATCATCGCCATTTGTTTTCTGTGTGATATACACCAAAACGACAGAGTGGCGTGAGTAGGAATGTCTACCTGGTGAGGAAGCTCCAATCTGTCAGGCATGGATAATAAATTACACGTTTCGGCCACTCTGAGTGTATTCATATGGGGGTCCAAGTAAAAAACTCAAGGTTTGATTAACGACAGGAATAAACGGCTCCAATGACTGGACTCTGGTTACAGCCAGTCATGAGTTGCAGTTATCACATCGCCTCACCTTTCAGATAATTGAGTGACAAGATGACTTGACATGACCACGTGAAAATGCGACAGAGGTCCGTGCGCTTTGAAATGGAGTATATAAAGGAGAGGCGCCCTCAGAGAAACCTCATACTTACCTTGATGGCATAGGCCCTTTCAAGTATTGGGACTATGGGCCGTAGACGCTTTTCATAGCACGGCGACCTTGTCCTCAGAGGGTAGCTGCGGCTTGTGTGGGTTTAGGCCCATGCACTGTCTAAATATTTTCCAGTCCTGTCTCGGCCACTCTGGCTGGGCAGGCTTCTTTTTTTTTGTTTTTTCCTTTTATCTAACCCTAACCCTATATTGACAAAGAAATATTTATGCGAATTAATTGGGCACTAGGTAAACATTCATGAGGTGATCAGGCAATGGCGAGGGCGAGGGCGATACATATGCAAAAAAGGGAATCCTGCGCGATCAGAGAATCAATGAGGAATATTAATGTATGGCAACTAAATCTCTCGACGCACATTATAGAACATTTCCTGAGCGACAACATCTGTATCTTCCCAGTGACAGGCAATGTCTGCTCTATCTCATTACAAAAGGTCAGGAATTATGAGATAAGAAGTAGGTATGCCGACCTGCCACCCTGTCCCCGGTTCTCATTGATCTGGGTTAACACGACATATTTGCTAGTGATAGATAGGAGAAGTTGATGCTTTCAGCGGAGAAGCAGACGTCAGGAGGCAGGTGGAAACGCACAAGCCGCGCGGTTGGATCTCCAGCATCCGCTGCTTGACCCTCTCACCAATTTCTTTCATCCAACTCTTTGCGTTGTCCCTCTCCTTCGCCTCTGACCAAGTGGTGTTCTGCAATGTGCTGGGTAGAAGTTTTGTCATGTACCCTTTCAGCAGATCGCCATCGAACTTTGGCGGTGGCGATGCTGCCGAGGAGCGCGGGAGAGGTGATGATCGTAAGGTAGTCATGTAGTAGTAGAACGATCTTGTTTGGAATGTTGTTTGCTTTGAGCTCTCTCACGTGTTGACTGCCGTAGTCAAACACTGCTTTCTCTCTCAGAGTCTATAAGATATGTCTAACGTATCGTTCCCTCATACCCAAGGTAATAATCACCATGAAGACCAGTTTTACCAGCCTTCGTTTGATACTAGTTCATTTCAAATGAACCCGCTCTCCTCTCATCCACCCCGTACTCCCAAAACATCCCTCCACGCAAGCTCTTCACAGCACTTCGCTTCTGCCAGTATTTACGAAGACGCATCGGAAGTTGTTGAAGAGAAAGTATCTTTTGATGTTGACGACGATGAAATGGAAGGTGACGACGACAAACTGAAAGACGCCGAGAAGAAAGTGCGGCAGGAGGAGATTTGGAGAGATATTGTTGTGTCTAGCATTGGAAGAGATAAACTATTTGTAAGTCGTGCGGTAAACCTCTTTGAAAATGAATCACAAATCCCCCGTTCATAGAAATTGATACAATATTCTATACGGCTGGGCCTGTGGTTCCACTTCTCGCTAACGAATAGTAAACTCCTTCGAAGGCCATCACGACCACTATGGGAGCAAGATATTGTAAAGCGCCTCACCTCAACAGCGGCGGGATTATCGCTGACGAGGTGATTCCTTCTCTAATGAATTACTTCATAGCTGACTCGCTTCCACTTCTATTAGAAAATTATTGCTACTGTTCAACTGGTTGCACCCTCTGACACAAATAACGGCCCAGCAATCCGTGCCGTTTTCAGCAGAATCATCAACGGAGAAGGAAAAGAGAATCGAGAAACCATTTCTGCATACTTTGCTGTATGCACCGCCTCCGGTCCTTCTCGAACTTGTCAGTGCCATTGCAGACGATCTGTCAACGTGGTCGAAACTAGGCCTTTTTGGAAAGAAATTTGGGGATCGGGTTGGGCGCTTGGCGGATTGGTGTTGGTTCTTGACGACCATTGTTGGATTGGTCGAAAATGGTGTGGAGAGACAAATCAATGATGGCCTGCAATCTCAAGGTGGCTTGGTCCTTTAATCGAACCAGCTGTTATTGACATATTTTGGCATCTAGCTCACGGCCGTTTGTATAAGGAGTCGATGACTGGTGCTACAGCCAAATCAAGGCCCGGCTCATCGAAACTGGATGACACAGAACTAGCACGACTAAGAAAGCAAGACTATTGGTTACAGGTGACGCGGGCCAAGCTTGTGATGGATTTGATTTTCGTCTGTAAGTTATCATCGTTCACAGTGATTATTTCACCACAGCTGACGTCTTCACAAACCTTCAGCTTACGAAATATTCGATTTTAAAAGAGCAAAAGGGTTTACCACGGCAGCTACTGGACTAGCGTCTGCTATTCTGAGGTAGGTATTCTTTTCAGTTTGAAACAGTTCCCTCCGACTAAATGCTTCTGAACTTCTTAGTTCCGCAAAGCTATACGATCGACATAAGAATGCTCTTCTGAAGACCATCTTGGCATCCTCGTGATTCTTCTCTAGTACATACCCAACCTTGATAGTGCCTATGTTGTGCATTCATCTAAATATAGATTATGCAATGTGCCACCACCACCGCTTCGAGGGAGAGTTGACTCTGGTTCCCTTTTCTTGCAGAGCGGCTATCTCAGACTCAAGACCCTCGATACGCCTGGTGGCTTCTGCCATGTACTTTTCGTGGGACAGTTTTAGCTGCGTGAGCTCGAGTCCCTACAGATAACGATATCGCATTGAACACACAATAAACTGAGCACACTTACGAGATAGACTGCTGAGCCCAGAAGAAAGACAGGAACCATTGCTGGAATGAGACTGGTGTAGACCTGACCATGTCTTGACGAGTATAATCTGCGTGATGCCCCTCGCACGAAAAACATATTCGCGCCCTAAGATAAGGATTCCAGGGACTGAATGTGAGGACAGTCCGAAACCCACCGATGGATGAATGCGGGTAGAAAGCAGGTCAGCCGAGGCTTATATAATCAGACCTCTTGTCCGCCTCTTTTGCTCTCCTTCACGGCTGGTCCTTCTGGGCGCAATGGACTACTCATCGAATGCCGCCAGTGCTGAGCTCGTCGTCCTTGCTTCACCGCCCTCGACATCCCCCCTCGACCAGCTGAACGAAAAAGCTGCCTCTTCATCTGCGTCCTCGTCGTCACAGACCGCGCGATGGTCCCCGTACCTGGACTCAGCACCTGCGCCCGTTCATTCATATCCAGCAAGGTCCCAATCCATCCAGCGTTCCAGTTGCTGTCCAGCTTCCTCGTCCCGCCAATGCTGTCAACGCAGCTCGGGTGTCGCAAAATTGCAGTCGTGGTTTCCCATTATTCTCTATGCAATCACAAGCTTCGCGTTCATTATCGCCATTGCTTTCTATAAAAACGAACTCTTCCAATGTAAGTGTTCGCAGATCTCCCATTCCGCAATTTCTCATTCCCTTCCAGTGCTAGATGATCTATCCCTTTGGCTGCGTTCAGACGAAAATTATGGTCAGCTTGTCCTCTTCTTCCTCATATTTTTGACCACCATCCGTGAGTGCAGACTCTACTTACTAATTATCCCCAGCCTGACTCATTTGTTGCTTAGCGCCTGTACCACTGTATTCGACACTCATCGTCCTTTCTGGCTACACATTCGGCGCAGTTACTGGCGCCGTCATCTCTTATTGTGCAGCTCTCACCGGCGCCGTTGTCGTCTTTGTTTTATCGCGCTCTCTTCTTCGCGACTACATCGCACATTGGCTGAACTCAATAGCAAGAATTCGGAGGGTCATTCGCGCCATCGAAAAGCGCCCAAAACTCCTCTTCCTCATCCGTCTAGCTCCCTATCCCTATAACGTTATGAACTGCCTCCTCGCTGCATCCCCCACGTTGACATTGCAAACATACACCATCTGTACTGCCCTCTCCCTTTTCAAGGTCATCATCCACACCTATATCGGTGCCTCCATTCATTCATTCAAGACCTACCACATCACAAATTCCTCGGAAAACGCCACCGACTGGGTGGCACAATTTTGTACAATTATCGGGGTCTCATTATGCATCGCTGTCTTGGTCTACCTCGCAACTATAGCGAGAAAAGCAATTGATGAGGAGCTGGACGACTCACCAATCACCGCCCGCGATACAGAGACACGTGGGGTTGCCAACCAAGATATAGAATCCGCACATCCATACCGAGAACGCCCAATGACGGAGATACCGTTCCGGACTCTGCAAGTGGCACCTCAATAAGTTTCTTTTTTATTTGAAGGACCTTGGTTTACCCCCGATAGGCCTTAACCTACAATTCGTCATATAGATGCATTCCATTCGTTTCAGCGTATCGTAATAACACACAATCCTTTTTGCACGGAGGCTTCACCTGCATTTGTTCTCATTTTCCTTCGTGTTCTATGCATTATTACTTTTTGACCCCCTTGCGTGGTCCGTTCCCTTCACCACGCACAACACTTCTTGACGTCTTTCATTTCATTTCATAAAGTTTGCACGTCGGAGACCTTTTTGAAACTAATTAGTGTTTGAATAGGAAATCAGGACGGTATCTAGTTACTCGTGTACTTTAAGCAGATAAAGATTCATCTTTCCTTAATATCCCGGTTGCCTATCAAGTCGAAGGCGTGTCCTTCCCGAGAATTCTGACTGTACGTTGTCGACCTAATGAAATCGAACTTCTGTGTAGGAATTGCCGGCCTCTTTTACTCCAAGCTGTCAGATACAGGCACATCCAGACCCAGAGGGGTTCCAACACGAGTGTATAGCAAATTTCATTCGGCCAACCTCACAGCCATGCGACCTTGAGGACAGAACAAAAAGGGAATTTCACTTCAAGTTTCAATCGGGGATGTAAGTAACAGCGTCCTTAGCAAACGGGCGAATTCTAATTAATGAATATATTCCCTTTTTGCTGACTATATCATGGCCATGAGGTCTAGGCTGCAGCGTCAACGTATGTACGTCCTGTCCATCCATTAAACTTTTTGCTCCACCAAATTCGGCCTTGGACACACACCCTCAGGCCTCAACTTTTATATATATATATTTTATTTTGGCGTTTATCCGCGCGATTTGGCGGCGCCCATGGACTCATGACCCAGGTACCCATTCTTTCTTTAGTGAGAGCCGATTCTGCCCCGTCGCGAGGGGACCCTTTATTCTCGAATTCTACGGCCAAGGTCTCTGTCTAGAGCAAGACTATAAGTGACTTGCAAAATTCAGGATTGAGTGTGTAGTTGCCCGGTTTAAAAAAGAAAGAAGGTCAGCGCTTGAATGCGTTTCTAGATTTTTGGCTACTAGGCTTCACATCCGGCTAAAGTGTACTCCGCCGTGGATATATGTAATGGCAGTAAATTCAATTAGATTATATGGGCTGTTCGTTTGAGTTCCAATTTCTGTATAGTCAGATTGGATATGATAATGTCATGGATAAGCGCGCCGTGACAGCGCGACGCAGTAGTTTTATAGCGCTAAAAAGCTTGATAATAGAGAGCTCGCCTATGTACTCACACCCTCAAGACCGTATACCGCTCGGTGATACAGGGGGGGAAAAGCAAAGTTGAATACATATGGGGCTAGAGAACGATTTTTATTCTACATAAGGTGACCCGTTGCATTCAGATCAGACGTTCTGCTGGAATTCTTAAAAATACCGATCTTACCAGATATCGAGATCAAGGATCTCAATTATACGCTTTTGGAGAGAGGGTCTGGCTGTTGTTCCGTCCGCTGCGTAGTTATGGGTTTGGACTTTATATTCGTGGTCGGTAAGAACAGCTCAATATTCAATAAATATTGATTGCATTGGGCTTGATGCGTCTAGAACTTTGTCCGTCTTTTTTTTTTGGGGGGGCCAAGGACATATTTTTCAAATCATGATTGGTCTGATTGTACGTTTGTTGACTCTGCTTTTTTTTCGAATGTGCCTCCAAGTGCTGGAATTTTATATTACATCACCTTGGTCGTATATGAGTTTCACAATTAGGCCTTGACCCGTAACTGTCACCGTTGGTCGACTGCATTTCCGTATAAGGATCTCATCGATGGCAGACACAGACACGGAGATTATTTATTTAATTTTATTTTTCCAATGTGATACGACCTGGGCGACAGATCGGGCCAACCTGCGTTCTCAATCCGTTGAAACCTGCCCAAACCTGCGGCGATAATATTTACCCGTAGCGCCTCCTGAGTCAATGGAATTTCCACCTTTGGTCGCGGAATAATTAGCTATCGCGTACGCGGTTCAGTTGGAGCCCATCGATTGGCAGGGTGATGATGTGGTGGTGAAAGGGTAATTCAGAAATCTCCTGCTTGCAAAACAGCACTTTTCCGGCTCTTGCGGCTGTTTTAAGGGGATTCCACCATGGAAATTAACTCTCCAGTAGTTCATATATATATATATCGATATTCCTTCAATACAACATGTACGTGCGAAACCGATTACTGTGCGTTGCTGCGACTTGAACACGATCGCTTGCTTCTCTATCACGAACATTTTGAACCCCTTTGAAAAAAAGGTTCCTAAACCACAAACAAACAGTTAACACAACGTTTTTTTTTTTTTTTTCTTCGTAAGAGAACCCCGCTGTCATCGACACACACGCGCGTGGCCTTTTGACAGGGACGAGATTTGTACATATGACATGACATACTCCGAGCCCTGTCCCTGATGGAGCAGTATTAACCAGCACTCGGCCACATGGCAACTTGGCGTTAGCCTAACCCTGAGGGATAGATATATTGGTATATAAACTCGACGGCACAGACTCTCAAATTGGAAGTCGGTTGACAACAACGGATTAATCAAGTTTTCCTTCCACCCCCCCTTCCGTTTTTTTTTTTTTCATTATCAATTTTCAATTAATACCTTCAAACGTTTCAACCGTTGTTTTTTTTTTTTTTTTTTTTTTTTTTTTTTTTTTTTTGGCGTGCAGGTTGAGGGAGATTAGCGTTGTTCTAGAGTGTCCAGGCCGTTCCACGTCCACTGTTGGAGTCTTGCCATATATTGCCATCACGACCCTGAGTTGCACAAGAAATGGTTTCGAAAGAAAAGAAAGAAAAAGAAAAAAAGGCAAACAGGGGAAGCAAATCGCGGCGTAAGAACTCGCCTCACTTGAGCAAAATTGCTCCGCCTGGCCACAAGGGCGGGTTAGTTGTAATTGTTTCAGCGGAAATCCCATTTTTAGCCCATACAACCCAGGTTTTTTTACACTCCCAATTGGCCCATTTCCGACCTATCCCCAATCAGAACTGGGAAGCTTCCATCTGCTTACCATTTCTATCCTGATCGATCATGTTTGATGGGTAACGTGACAGACCCCCTCCAGGCTGTTTCCTTTTCCTCGCTTATCCGCGAAAGGCATCACGACCAAGACAAGACGGATTCAATTCAAACGGGAGAACCATAAAGCATCACTAACCACATCAGACGCAACATGTCGATTGGATAGACACCACTTGTCACGCTAAAGAGTGACGTACTTAAGAGAAAAAAAAACGAACTCTTTGACTTGAAACACATACATATCGGTTGTAGTCTTTTCAACTCTTGTGAGGGCCTCACTCCGTTTGGCGCCGTCTCGTGTGACGAAACGAAAGCGTACAGGTTTAATTTGGGGATACGCCTTGTTCAGTTTTGTATTGTTCATTCCCACGAGGATCAACCCAATGCCGCAATGTCGCCGAAAGAAGGACCCGTTTTCCATCAAAATGACTCTGCACGCCTGTCTGACAGGTTTAGGCATGAGAAAATGGGTTCTTGGCACTCCAAAGGGGGCGATTATTATCTCAGAGGTGTTCCAAAAAAATCTAATGGCTTTTGGGCGAGGTGGTACGTGCACTACAAAACTATAGCTACTAAACTGCAAAGCAACTATCGGACAATGATCAAAGAGGAGGACCATCAATAAGTAGTGGGTAAAACATGAAGGGTGATACAAGATTGCGTGCGGATCCAAGATATGATTGCAGTGAGGAGAGGGTCACAAAGGGAACGTGAGGAGGAACGTCGGGTATATGCAGCCAAGCCGAAGAACGGCAGCCAATATTTTAGAAAGCGTGCAAATATAGAAAGCAAAGTGCATAGAAAATTAAGTCGTAAACGGACGCACAGTCGGCAGCAAAGAGAAGCAATAGAGGGTTGAGTAAAGTCCACATCGGATACACGAACGACAATTGAAAAGAGTGTGAATAAATGACGGACGAGAACAGATTAAAAAGAAAGCCTTTGCGACAAGACAATGTATGGCGACGACGATTGCCAGAAATTGCGCCAGCGGATCAGGAGAGATGAGCAGGAACACCTATCACTCCAGCGCCCCTTATAATTCTCCAGTGACCTTGCTGTAGTGATGATGATGATGATGATCCTGAGGCAGGTGTTCATTCATGGGAACGAAGCCAAAGTCTGGAGAAACTAAATTACTGTCAGCAGACTTTTCAAAGCAAAAGCAGTGCGGCAAGCGAATAGCGGATAAACTAGCCAAAGTTGGACATCAACACAGAAAAAGACAAACGGTCAAGAGCCGCTGTCAGTTAGTCCGTGGAGAAAACATCAAGATTGAAAAGGCAATGGTGGACTTACATCGGTTGATATCCGTCTCGCCATTGAAGTTCTCCTGGATAGGTGGCGTGTTCGCCTGAGATGAGGATGTGTGCGACGCTGCTGATATTGAAGATGTCGAGGTAGAAGGTCGTACGTTTCGAGCCCCCCAAGCGCTAGCGTCATTAATCGACTCCATCGATGGCGCGTGCCCAACTTGGTGATTAGGGAGTGCGGAATATGCAAACTCGGCTTGATTATTGCTGAAATTATACGGGTCCACGGATGGTAACTGGATCATACTACGAACACGAGGGACACCCCCTGCGTGGGTTTGATGATCGTCAACTGGAGTCGGTGAGGTAGAGGGTCGTTGTTCATTTTGATCATAGAGGTTCGGGTACGGGCTCATGGCCTGACTGTGGCGTCTTGCACGACGGATGCTAAGGCTTGCCGGACCATAGTTTGATTTTGACGAGGTAGGACGTGGGGGAGAAATTGGGCGATGGTGGCTAGAACTCGGACGGGAGTAGTCGTCCTGATAAGGCAACGATGAAACCGACGATATTGAATAGCCTGTCGTAGGGCGACTGTCTGGTGATAAAGAGGAGGCGCTATGCTCACTCTGTAAGGGCATGGAAGAGAAGGGAGATGTGTAAGAGGTGTTGATTGTTGGATTCGGGCGTGAATACCCGTTGTGACTGGGATTCAACAAAGACGAAAGGCTGCCGTTGTGAGAGGAAGATGCGTTGTAGCCATTGCTGAAAGTTGACCAGTTATTTTGCTCAGTGCCGTTTGAGTACTGAGTTGAAGGGACGACGATGTCCCTTGCAGAGCTCGAATAAGAAGAGAGGGAATGGAAATTCGAGCTGGAAGGATCCTCTGTGGAATGCAAGGTATGGGGGGTGTAAATTCCGTTTGATTGGGACAGGTGAGGAGGATCAGAGGGGACCATTAGTGGGGGAAGAGCGGAGCGATTATAGTTATTGCCCCAACCGTTTGTGTTTCCCTGATTTAGTGGTGCCATGGTGCTTGGAAGGGAGAAGCCGCGGGCACGGCCAGAGACAGCAGAACTGACGAGTTTGTTGTGATTAGCTACGGAAGAAGGAACGGTGAGAGGGACGGGACCGATGCCCATTGCGGTACGGGGGGGTAGTGAAGAGTGGTCCTGGACATCGCGCTTTCTTGGCTTTGGGAGACGCGGGGGGACCCGGCGCTTAAAGTTTGCTACCACGTCCGGGGGGGAGTGGCGATTAAGGGTGGGATGAGCTTGGGAGCAGATAAGATTTGAGAAAGTGAGAGAGACGAGAAGAGACATACACCAAGTGCTGGCGTCTGGATCGTCGATGGCAGGATCGACGTTGCGCAAGTTGACTTTGCGCATGAAACCGTAGATCTAGGAGGGGGGGGAGTTTAGGGACGAAAGGAGCAGGGGACAGATACACACATTGAGTTGCCGCGAGAAGCTGGCGAATCTGGATTGACGGTATATGCTTGGCAGAACGTGGAGGGCGAGCTGCTCTGGACGCTCGACGATGATGTGCTCGCCAGCGGGATCCCAGCGAATCATATGGTGGTTGTCGGGGCGTTCTAGGAGGCTGTGGGGGAGTGAGTGGGGTGTAATTGAGGAAATTGGCAACTCACGCGTATAGTTTAGTGAGAAAAGTAGCCTGGGGCTTTGTCTCTGGCTTGTGCTGGTGAACATCTGGACTCTTGTGCTGGAGATCGTTGTTGTCGTCTGAACTGGCGCTGGAGGACTGCTGGTAGCGGGAGTCGTACGGGTAGAGATCAGCCATTTTGTCAGGATGAACTGGACTGGACTGGATGCGTATTTCAATATACATGCGTGGGGAGTGCCGGCGTATGTAATTAACTCGCACGGGTCTATCTCAGATCTCAGATCTCCGAGGGCCGAGGTTCCATTGTCTGCCTCCGCCGGCACGAGATCTGCAGATCAGACCCCCTCTGTGTGTCTATGTGTGCCCATCATACTGCAGCGTCACACTGCTGAACTGCCCAAACACATCTCCGCTCGTGTCATCATACTCCATCTGCTCCTCCAGGTGCAACGAGTTCGACTCCTTCATCCTCCGCGCGTGCACCCCGCCCACCTTCCCCCACGTCTCCGGCACAATCTGGTCTCTCTCAGCGCATGGCGTGCAGGGCGACAACGGTACCCACCGGTGGTCTCGTGTTCCGCAACAGGCCCCAGTTGATCTTCCCAAACCACCTGTGCTGCTTCACCTCACTCGCCCCGCTCCGACTCCCCAGTCGCGTCTTCTCGTTCTTGTCCAATAGTCGTGTCATGCACTCCTTGCCAGCCCTGTTGTAAATTAGCAATTAATACTGATGCGCGGACTTTGATCCACTCACGATGAGATTTTGGGACTGTCGCGGAAGTACACTGCTCGATCGCGGATATTATTAAACGTATCATCACGCTCGTGGCCTTTAAAGGGTGTTGTCCCATACTACCCAACACGTACGTCAATAGTCGTCCCACTGAGATTGCCTTCGCGATACGTACAATCATCTCGTATATGAGGATACCCAGCGTCCACCAATCCACCGCCGCCGTGTGCCCCAGCGCAGCGATCACCTCCGGTGCAATGTACTCTACCAAGCTCATTCAGTAAACCGTGTCATTCACATAGTTTGGCCATACCTTCGGTACCAACGAACGAGTTTGTCCTAAAGTTCGCGGTACAGGTCATCGTGTCCACAAGCGGAATCTAGAAAGTTCCTCGGTCAGCATAGCGACTCCACCCCTTTTCGTGTATCTACCCCATTGTGTTCATTCCGAACCATTGTCGGCAATACGTTGGGGTCGTTCGACTGTTTGGCAAGGTCAAAGTCTGACAACATAATATGCCCCGATTGATGAAGCAAGATATCTAACCAAATTAAACACCTTCAGTTTCATCGACGGTTCTGCGAAACTCTCACCCCACTTACTTTCAGGCTTAAGATCACGATAAATAAATCCCATAAGATGAAGGTATTCAAGGGCGGCAACCACCTCCGCGGCATAAAAGCGTGAGCCATCCTCAGAAAGACACCTCCCAGGTCTAGTTTGCAATGCGCGGAAGAACTCCCCACCCATGCAATACTCCATACAGAAATAAAGATATCTTTCCGATTGAAAAGAGTGGTAGAGCGTCACGATAAACGGGTGGTTGGCTGTTGCTAATATTTCTTGCTCTGTCAAAGCCCGCTTGATTTTTTTCCTTTCAATCATTTCTTTCTTCGACAGAACTGTGAGAGCGGATCAAATCAATCAAGTCAGTTACGATTACGCCACAAAAAGGTGGGTGGAGAAAAAAAAAAGTAATATGAGCGAAATGCGAGGGCAGAGAGGTTAAAAAGTTGAGTTTGGCACAGTTACCTTTCATTGCGTAAAGCTTCTGTGTTTTCTTCTCCCGTACAAGATACACTCGACCGACGTCTCCCTTGCCCAGCATTTTGATCTTGGTGAAACTCGATGGACCGACCTCGACCTGCGGGTTTGGTTTAATATAAAGAGAAATACTTTATTCATAAGAAGTCTTAATATCTTCTTACCTGTCTGACCTTGATCGAATTGCTTGAGTAGGTCCGTCGGAAAGGAGCGCGGTTGGGAGGGACTAATCCCTGTTGAAACTTTGGGATGAAAGGTGCGGGCTTGGGGGAAACATGACGCGAATATGTCATCCGTGCGCCCCGAGATGAAGTAGATGATATGGTCTCTAAAGAATCTTGACCTTGGTCGGTCTCGCCAGAAGTAAGTGGGGGTAAAGGAGGAACGGAATCGTTTGGAGAAAGAAAGCCATTCTTGGTAGACGACGTCGATCGCATACCCATCGAGAACAGACCCTTTGCGTTTGGAGCCGAAGCTACGCGACGCAAGAAGCGTGAGGCAGATGCGGTGACGGATTTTGGGCTCAACGGAGCATTCGTTTTCGAACGGGTTGGAGGGGCTCTAGAGAAAGAGGACTGGGACGGGCCTGCGGAGATAGACTGTGGTATTTGCTTGACAGGGGGATGAGGCCTAGCGACTGTTGACTTTGCGTGCTGCCGTAATCTGCCCATTGTAGGAGTTGAGGTGGGATGGTCAGATGCTGACGGCTGAGGTGAACGAGGGAAAGGAAGGTACTGAGGGCCTTTGAAGTTGAGACCTGAATAAGAATCAGTCGAATGACTGTTTGACGAGTTGTACGACGTCCGTGGTTCGGGAAAATACGAGGTTTGGGACATTGAGAGATTTGGAGTCTGGGGAGTGTGTGCAACGCTGCTGAAAGCTGAATAGGACAGATTCTCGGTGTCCAGGCGCATTGCAGAGGCCCCACTCACACTGCTGGTGGTCTTCTTGAAGGAGGAGCTGGGAAGACGAAAAACGGACTTCCAGGAGGACTGCCTGGAAGAGTCCTGGGTGGAATAGGACAAGGAAGGAGTGGCTGGACACGAGTTGAAGGTCGGGCTGGGCATTGTGAAAATGAGTGTTCTCGTCGCTGTCGCCGTCGCCGGGCAGGGGTGGAGATCAGGAACAAGCTGGACGTGTGGATGGTCATGGTTATATTTGTCTCCTTCCAGCTGCAATTCTTATGTAAGCATTCCCTCTTGGCTCTCTCCCCTTCTCGTTGGCACTGAATTTCTGATTTCTCCCGCTCGTTTTCATCCACGCCGCAGACCTCCTGCACGCCGGGGTTGTTGTATGCTGCTCATCCACACACCATGTCTTCTGCTCTTGTGCTGTGCCCTTGACACTTCTACGCTCAAGCCCTTGGAGACCAACCTAGTCCCAATCAGGAAACCAGGATGATCCTGCTCTCGTCAACGAAACGTATTCCAACCATTTGCGCACCATATGTCTCTGATTTTAGCATCGTGTTCCCCTAAATAGCGTTCACGCGCCGCTTACCACAAGCGTCATTTCCGGCGTCTAATCCGCACACTTTGCCGCCCGTATTCCGTTCCCCACTGCTAAATTGTTCAGCGCAGAATTTCGTAAATGCGTGATTGCTCCACGGCCGCAACCGTGGTAGTCATCTGTAATTACAACTCACTGGACATGGCCCGGCGGAAGCATCTGCCAGTGCATCTCCAAGTCTCCAACTCTCGGTAGCTTCTAAATGTTCGCTGTGGGCTTTTTTTCATGCCTTGGCTCTTCAGACATCCCCGACTTTTTTATATTTCTTGAAAGAAAGGTCTCTCATCATCCGCCATCAGAAATCTCATTTCTAATTTGACATTCGTCCTTACCAGACCTGGCCTTTCCTATGCATAGCCACTATCAATCATCTCTTGGGGATATCTCAATTATGCCATTCTCCTGGAACATCGCAAATTCTTCTCATGACCTATCTCATCTTTGAAGGACTGAGATGCAAGATTAAACCTATCTGCCTGTTCTCGAGCACCAGTGCTAGGCCTCATGGACCAGCTTTCAGCGCCCAGCCATGGTCTTTATTGATCTCGCCATTGGGTCTTCCTCTGGACCATAACACCCTCCTCTGGGACAACACGACGTCCTTTATTTACTACACTCGGAGGACACCTTCAACTTGCCATTGATTGGGGCTAACTCCTCGTCACCTGGCTTCCTTTAAACTCAAATGGGTTCCCATTTCCGTTTTTCCGGGCTCTGCTTTCTTACAAAGATAAATCGATGATGTTATCGGGATGCCTCTAGGATTGAAAGGAAAGGATGGGGTATTCGATGGCCCGTTTAATCATCGAGGCGGCTGGACGGAGGGTCGCCGTACTTCTCATCTAACGTTCCCATAATATTTGCAAACAACGAACGTGTTTTCAGCAATGTTATGGACCCATTCTGGATTTGATGGTTTTTGGTATCGAGGGCCAGTGGTTTCTCCGGCGACCGTATCGCAGGCTGTGGCCCACAGCTTCTCCGGCTCGTGCAGCGCAACGACCAGGTGAGCACGAACGTTCACATGCGAAACACTGAAGTTTTTCTGGCCCAACGCCCCAAAAATTCTCCCATGTAATTTTTTCGTGCTGTTGAGATGTGGTTATACCCGGATATTCATGCTTTGTAAATTTCGAGCTCTTCTGCTGGCCAACTTGCATACCTGTCAGATCAATCGCCAGGTAAATTTTACCCAGAATGCAATGATCATCCCTTTACCGACGGCGTTAGTACATAGACGCCACGAAGTCCGGCTTTGACAGAGAAATTGTGCATCCAAGACATCCATCGAAGCCACGGAGGGACAGAGTATGTTTTTTTTCTGCATCTTTCGTCCTCCATTTTACAGCAATATCCGCAAACATTGAGCATTTTCGGATGATATTTTCCCGTTTGAAGACCGAGAATGTCGGAGCAGACCGATATCAGCAACCAAATTTATTCCTCTTCCCAATCCGAAGCGTACTAAGACCCGACTACAGCGGAATTGTTGGCAAAAATGTAGCTCTGAAGTTTGTCTTAAGACCGCCTTGAGAAACCGTGTTGGTAGAATGCCACCTTGAGTGCTCTACCCAACAACAGGCCCCCGTACCAATTCATCTACCCCAACGACATTAACGGAAAAGGTCGCGGGCGGCTACCAATATTTCGGCAACGCGCGCAGATTAAAAGTTGGATACCTTTCGATGTCTGTGAACCACAGGCATCCACTGCTGGAGACACGCCGTCTTCTCGACCAACGTCCCGCATCGTACAGTAGCACGAATGACGTCAATTCGGAAGATCCGCCTCCAGCAAATACCGAGCCCCTGCAAGCTGTCACCTCAAGAATTGATCTGTGGTGCATACTTGTAGGTATATGGATGGGTTCCATGCTGAGCTCATTTGATGGTATGTATTGCAAGTATTTCTCTAGATCGCCATGTGTAAGAAATCTCAGGGACCGTCATGGCTACTCTCTTAACGCCGATTGGGAGCGAATTCAACGCTTCACATAGGGCTTCTTATCTTGCTTCCTCGTATCTGCTCTCTACGTGCTGTGTTGTGCCCCTGTATGGTTCGTGGTCATTATCCTAGGCATTCAGCATGACGACTTACTTGATCATCTGAATAGGGAGATTGGCAGACATTCTAGGTCGCAAAGGATCTATGCTGCTTGCCCTATCTCTTTTCGGTGGGTCTGCTTATTGTCACACGTCCAACCAAAAATGACCCATTGTGTATCATAGGACTGGGTACAATGTGGTGTGGGATTGCAGGATCAATGAATGCCCTCATTGTCGGTCGCATCGTTACTGGATTGGGAGGTGGTGGGTGAGTTCAAATTTCGAACCATTCCTTAATCTATTCCTGTACCTAACCTCATGAATTGGCTTCTAGCATACCAACAGGCACGTACCTTATGGGGATTCTTCATGTGGCGTACTGCTTCTAATGGGTTTTAACCATTTTCAGTTGCCAATATCATAGTCACAGATCTCGTCCCGTTGTAAGGTTGAGAATTTTCCCATCACCCCCAATTTACTGAACAGGGGTTGCACAGAAACCAGCGTGCTTTCTATCAAGGAGGGGCCAATATGTGCGGTTCAGCCTTTCTTTTCTGCTCTGAAAATTCATGAAAAAATAATTGCATTTGGACTTGGAGCCGCTCTGGGCGGTCCAGTTGGTGGATGGGCAAATGACAATCTCGGATGGTACGGCAGTTTCAATTTTTCTGGAGGGACAAATTACGAGAACCTTTTTTTTTTTTTTGACAGGAGATGGGCTTTTTATATCCAGGTTGGAGGAGTTTAAGATCAGTTAATGACCTCCATGTTCAATTCCTAGTCACTTCTTCCAGGCTCCCCTCATAATCTTCGGCATTCTGGTGGTTGCAGTAAAAGTCAACATACGACTCTCCGAGGAGATACAACGTCGAAAACTAACCGACAAGTTGCGTCGAATCGACTACCTTGGATCGATAACCCTGGCAGGGGCATTAGGCTGTTTCTTTGTCGCCATCGACTTTGGGGCGACCGATCAGAAGCAATGGACACATCCTTTGGTTGTTTTCCTCTTTGCTTCCAGCGCTTTTTTGGCCTTCTCTTTCGTAATGACTGAGAAGTATTGGGCACCGTATCCTGTCTTACCTTTACAACTGGTTCTTCGACGGGTACCTCTCTCTATATCATTATCACTTTTTTTATTGAGTACGAGCGTGTTTTCGATGGTGAGTCGTATTTCCAATGCCGTTTCTTCTTTTATTCTGACGGGTTTCCTGTGGTAGCTTTACAGTGTCCCAATAGTACGTCATCCCGTACTGCGGGCACGGAACTGCGACTAATGGGATTTATTTAGTTTTTCACTATCGTCCGATCACATCCGTCTGCCGTAACTGGTATGTTGCCAGTCGCCATCTGAAATCTAACCGCTCATTCCCTCCTGAATTCCTCAGGCCTTTACCTGCTACCTCATTCTGTAAGCCTGTTGACACTATACATGTCAAACTAATGCTCACCATGCCCAGCTTTGTGTCCCCATAGGGAGTATATTCGCTGGATGGTGTGTTCTTCTGTGATTACCCGTTGGTCATTCTCACTGGCCTGTAGGTATATGCGGAAAACATCAAGCCTGTATTCGTTGAACCTACGCGCTGCATTTTTTACCATATTACCAAGTATACTGGCCAGCCTCTGGTGTAAATATACGCCAGAGTATCATTTATGGCTGGATCTCCTCCCACAAGCTCTTGGATTTTCCTGCTTGCTTACAACGACGTTGATTGTGGGTCTTTACTCTAGCCTTGTGGTTCTGGTCTCTGACAATGATGATTAGGCAATGTTAGTAAACATCCGAAAAGAAGACGTACCCGTCGGTATCGGAGGTAATTTTCCTTTGAAAAAACACTTGATTTCCCTGATTTACACAATGTCACATCAGTACTTTACGTTTTCAGAACAGCGGGTCATGTAACTGGCGTCAGCCTGGGAGGTGCAATCCTCCAATCTGTGCTTCTGCAAAGGCTCCGCGCCAGGATTCGAGGTCTCGGTTCAGAAGAAGTACTGTTCCTCCAATTTTAAGACAGATACATGGTCCTGACAAACTGCTCGCTTTTAGATTATTTATTCTATACGGTATGTGTTATTGTTCGACTGTCGGCCCCGATAAGACTGACGCAGGGGCGAATTTCCAAAGGCATTCTGCGCAGATTATACCCTCCTTAGAGCCACATATACGGCACGCTGCGATTGAATCTTATGCAGACGCCTTACGCGTCGTTTTTATCTGTCAGGCTGCAATTGGCCTGCTCGGAGTTCTTCCATGCCTACTTATTGATGAAAACCCGCGTCTGTGCGTAACTCGACAATATTTTTTTTGCTTGATTCGTCACTTATCCTAGTCCACAGTGATACAGAACCAGGGGGGGAACGAGGCAGTAACGACCATTAAGGAAGCTACATGCATCATGATATTTTATAAGATGTTTTTAACTTTAAGCTGAAGGAACGGAACAGGCAAGAAAAGTATCTAAATAACGATAGTTATCAGCATCAGACGTAGCACGAGCCCTCGGCGACAATGGCATGACATTTTACTTTACTTTTTTATTTATTTTATTTCTATGGTGGCACTTTTTCTTCAATCCATCGTCTCGGTCGCTTCAAAACCTGTACTTCTTCAGAAGGGTCGACGGTTCCTTCCGGATCTCCTTCTGCAAAACGAATTTTGTCGGGTCTTACAGGACAGGGAAGGATGTTGGAGGCCGAAACGGTGAGGCAGGCAGCGAAGAAGGTAAGGCCGAAGAGGGATGACACGAACGAGCGGCGTTGGCTTAAGCGGATGATTTTGTGGTGGATGGACATTTCCTAGACCTTGCAGAGAGTGAAAGTATGAAGGTAGAGAAACAATAAGACTTACTTCCATTGCCCTTTTGATTTCTGCCAATGGTGCGCGACGATCTTCAGTATTTACCAGTTCGCCGTTTGGTGTGTAGAAGCGGTTTCTTCCCGACTGATTCAACCGGTCGGACCGGACACAACAAATGGGAACAAACCTATCACACGCTTCTACACCACCCACAACCAGGATGCCCAACGCGCGTGTCCTGAGAGATATAAAAGCTCGAAAGGGCGTAGCAGCCCACGAAATCATCCGAAGGGCATATCTAATGGTAGCAAGAAACGAGACTTTATCACCACAAATTCGGCATCATGCCCAGCTTCAACTAAACACTTTCGGGCGATACACTCAGCCAACTACCGTCAGGAACCGTTGCCATGAATCAGGAAGAGGAAGGGGGGTTATATCAGAATTTGGCTTGTCAAGGGTATGGCTTCCTTTCGTCCTTTGCTCCCTTGTCTCATCGTCAAATATCCTCAGTTCCAATTCCGCCTAAAGGCTCTCAATGGCGATCTTCCTGGGGTCCAAAAGGCGTCGTGGTAATCCATAAGAGGTGAGATAACATTAATTCTAATACTACCCTACTGAAGACAAATAGCTTAATAGATAAAATTGCGAAATATATCTCAAATCCCACTCTTTTTTTTCATCACTCAGTATCATCAGAGTGTGGTATTTCGTTTTCTCCTCTCTCTCGTCTCCATCTGTTGACAATCTTCAGAAGTGATGAATCCACGAGATAACTATAGCGAATGTTTAAATTGCTGGCGTTTTATGAGAGCACCCAATATACATACCTGTATTTGCGAATAAATGCCTCGCTTAATTCCCAGTTCTGGTGTGCGAGAACATCGTCTCCATGAATAGTAATAGCTGACCGCATATCGACAAGGAAGTCAACCAAGTCATATTTTTCTGCAAAAAAAATGTCAGTGGGTCGAAAGTCTATAGAAATGGCGAACTAGCCTCGCAGCAAAATCATGCGGTCCCGTAATTCTGGATGGAGTACTCTGTCAATGACGCTCTCTAAAGTGCTCTTAGGTCAGGATTACTACATTGCGACTGAATCCAGAAAACGTACCATGCCTCATGGTTCTGAAAGGAGGAGGTCAAAAGAAAGAAAAATGAAAAGGAAGCAATCAATTACCTTTGCACAATGGTAGGTCGAAGGGAAGCCGGAAGACAGTAATGCTTATTTCTCCTGTAATTATCAAGGTGATAGCTGGAGTCATTTAGTCAGTCATGAACCGCTAAATGCCATGAAAAGCACGAACTTGATTAACTTGAACGCCTCATTCCTCTTTGGATCGTTGTCGTCTTCGATGTCATCGTCCTCTCTCGTCTCTCCTGACTGCTGTAAGCGTGGTTGTGCTACAGACGTTGAGGCGGCGGGGGGTTCGTAGAAGGTGGATGATGACTGTTCCATGCCCATACTGACAGGTGACATGAATGACCTTGGATACCCATCCATACTGGCGTTTGGACCAGTATATTGAGTGTTTGGACCAGTAGGTTGAATAAAGAATGAAGATCCACTGGCGGTATGCAATAGGTCGGAGAAAAGATCCTGTTCTTGGGGTCGTGACGGTCCAGAGGGAAACATTGAACCTGCCTGGGGAGGTGGAATTGAGGATGTCGGCATGGGCACCATCATGGGGAATCCATTACTTGTATCAGAATTCTTGTCGCCGCTGCGCTGTCTTTTCGTGGCATTCCCGTTGACTTCGACATCAGAGGGTCGTTTTTGTGTCCCTTGGGCTGTGAATTTGTCGGGATAATTCGAGGGTGCCTCCGCATCCTCTTTCTTACCATGTGGCACTTTCTTTCGCCGTTGATAACCTTCCCATGCTGTATCTGTCTCCCCTTTGTTGATGAAATTGTTAAAGTCTTGCAAATCCCAACCCATCTTAGGGAGTAGACCGCCAGCACCATCCCCAACGAAGGATGCTAAACTGCGTAGTAGGCCTCTTAGAGTATGGTTCTCTGCCATTAAATCTATTTGAAAAAGCAAGTAATTTCAAACTGACATTGAACAAGAAAGGCTCACCTTTTAAAACGTTGCGCATTTCTCCCAACGCTTCATCCTTCGTACCAGAGAGTATCTCCACTCGAGCTTCGAGATCTCGTATCTATAAGATTTGAATCAATGTCGGATCGACGGAAGCCGTTGGACGTAAGACGAACACGCTGCTGCTTTCTCAAACGAAACTCCCGTTGGGCAATGCGGTTTTGGTCGCGTCGGGCAGCCTGCGAGCTACATCGCAATTATTGCTCAATTCGGACGGACAGAGTTATCCGGGGCGTGATGACTGACTTTGGGTTCTTCTTTCTTCCTGGCTTACCAGGGATACTTGGGTCTCCAGCTTGAGAGTCGAAATCGCTGTCCTGGTTTGATATCAGCACAAAGAGGCCACTGGATATGACATAATGGAAAAATCACATCTGCACCGTCTGCACCCCCAGATAAACTGCGCTCTCTGATACGGTCGGACATGGTCAAAGAGTAAAGGTGTGCTTGGAATTACAAAGCAGGATTACCAACACCAATGCCGAGTCAGAACATGATCGGCAATCAATCAAATTTCACGTGTGCGAGAACGACGAGGAAACCTATCCATGTTCAATGTTCAGACTGGGCATCTCAGTTGAGTCGTCCAGTGAATGCACAGCCCAGAGTACACCGTGCTATGCTGAGCGATCTAAACTTGTATATTGGTGGCGCTTGACTACCCACGCAAGAGAACATGGTCGCCATTCTGAGGACTATGGTGGAGACGTCTCGCTCCGGTTGCATCACTGCGCACTTTGGTTTCTTTGACAAAATCCATATCTCATACATGTACTCTCTATGTCCGGGAACTATGCAACAAGCGCTCGCTCATGGCTACGATTGACAGGCTATGATTCGGTTAACGCGCTTCGAACTGCACCACTACACAAATGATGAGTTTCGGAGTGGAGTAGGGATGAAGAACGAACTTCGAGCAGTCCTTTTCTTGTAGACTATGCGATGGCCGCATTCCCTGCATCGAATGGGCTCCCTGGGCCGTATTTCGTTTTTCGCACCACAATCTGAGAAGAGATGAGATAAGAACGTGAGTGGGGCAGAGCATCCGACCTGCACAGAGATACTCCATGGGCACAGACATGGGCACAGTCCCCCCCGTGTTTTCGAAACTGGACGACACTTCCTGCATGGTGACGAGGAAAAGACACGATGGGATGAGTCAGCCATTCTCACGACAAGACGCCCATGAAATCAGAACATGGTTGGGTGGCCAACCGTGACGATGCTGCGGTAGTGCCCATTTGTTGCCAGTGCCACCGTCGACGGAGAAGGCAAGATCGGGATCGACATGTGTCATTCTCGGAAAGACAATTGGGGGACAAGGATCGCCTTGCCGACCGCCCATTGATGTACATATCAACCTCGGATGATTATTGTAACCAACCCCCAGTTAAAAGCGCCCCCGCTTCTCCCTCCTCCCAATGGCTTCCCTGCCCTCCTTCGTACAGCTCATGGCTGCCCTCGGCCTCTCCGATCCCCACCCCTCCTCGCCTGACCCACTCCCCAAGTCCCCTCGTTCACGGTCCAGATATGCCCCGTATTCACCCTCCGTCGTATGTGCTGCCCTGCACACCCGCTTTCATCAACTCACTCTCCTATTAGTCGTGCCACAACAGAAAGGGCAGTTGCTCTTCCACCTCATCCCTCTCCGACGCCGAATCCTCACCAAATGACGTTGTGCGTAGTCTCCCACTACACAAACTCCCCACTCTGAATTTAGTTTCTAGTCATTCCGTCGCTCAGCACCCTTGCGCACCCGCAAGTACCGACACAAAGTCAGTCGCAGCGATTCCTCAAGCGACATTGCAGGCGACACCCCAATCTCTACCTACGTACGCCGCAAGACACCTGGTTCCTCTCCCATATCTCCCACCTTCGACAGCGGCTACGAATCCTCTGCATCACTTAATCACGCGCCCTTCTCCATCCCGACTCTCCCTGTTCTCCTCGCAAAATCGAGCTCAGATCCAGAGTCGCCGTCGGACGACTGCGATGGTCAAATGGGGAAAGACCAGGACTACTACCGCTTCGTCCTCCTCCAACGCACAGGAACGAGGATTTCAGCTGCTCGTGCCGCTCGCCGAGAACAAATCGCGCGACGATACGCCCTCAAAAACTAGCCAACTTTTATTGTTCAATCCGTACCTCTGTAACATTATCAAATCTCTGGACTTGCGGACTCTTGGGCACAAACCCCTTTTGTATCTTATTCCGCCAACAACTCCCTCTTTAACTTCCCCATCTTTTTTTTTTTCTCTTCCTCCTTTCCTCCACTCGTTGGCCCCTTGTTTATCTTACTTCGCATTGCAATCATCTAGCCCACGCTTAGTGTGTATCCAGGAGCTGTGTGTAACCTTAGGAACTTGAAGTCAGAATGAATATCAGCAGGTGATGATGTATATCGCAAAGTAACCGTTGTTAATCGACATCCCAAAAGAAGAACAGTAACCCTTGGCAATCGTATCAGGGGACTAGTCATGATCTTCTTCCTCTGGTCCCGGGCACTGACTAAGCATATCGTCAATGCCCCCATACTCGACTCCACACCAGAAGCAATACGCATGTTTGTCCCGTAGGTAGGCCAACACAAGTCTAAGACGATCCTGAGCCTTTTCGGTACAGAAACCAAAGAGGGAAATGTCAGATCCCGGGAACAATCGGCGAGTACAACTGGATCTAACCTGGAGACGAAGAAACTGCGTGATTTCTTCCAAAAGATCGGGAGGGAAGTGGTCCATAAGCACGGGTGGCACCTTTGTTGCTGCCTCCTCGTCTTCATTCCCCAAAGGCTGCAATGCATCTGCCTGCATTTGCTTTCGCAAACGAGTCTGAACCGTTTCTGTCGGGTCTTCTTCGAATGGCATAGCCCCGTTATTATGCAGTGTCAGTGCCTCGATCAGACCCAGGGGGAACACTTTATCATTGCCAGGATTCAACCAAAGCACATTGAACTACATGGAAGGATCAGTCCAGCTTTTGGAGAAATAACTTCCAATCTCATGCCTACCGATTTCCCCATTCGCTCGTCCAAGGTTCTACATGTAAGTTGAGCAGGACCTTGTCAGACAAAAAGGTCAGTAACCCGGTAAGATAATGGGGCTGCTTCCTTGCGTACCTAATCTCCCTTCCGCACGACGGTTATTGTATTCATCTCTTGCTCTTTCTCTGAAGTCGTGATGCTTCACCTCCTCGGCCATCTTTGCCATTTTGGCCAGGCGTTCTTCAGAGCTCGGGGAACTTGCACGCTTCCCGAGACCGATACCTTTCTTGCCTACACAAGGGAATTTAATCGAAAAAGAGTTTTGTTGTATCCCAAATACGGACCGGCCCACTCCTTCAAGGGCAATGGCTCAGTCTTGTGTGTCGTATGAGGCGAGTGACCACCGTGAGTCTCTTGAGTGGCCGGTAATCTATCCTCCTCTTTATCAGTCGATTCGACGATACCAGCATCAAGAAGAGACTGAGACTCCTCCGGTTTATCTTCCTGATCACCCATTCTCCCAAGTGACTGGCCTGGTTTAAATCCCATCTTCATCATTATCGAAAGTGCTTTGTTGCCAGAGCCTAGGCCAGAAGTCTCTTCTTCCTTTGCTCGCTCAAAGAGACTCCTGCTGAGCCCCGATTCACGACTTTCGAGCTCGAGTTGTCTTCTACTTTTGGGCCTGTTGCGCTCATTCTTTAGCTGAGCTCTCTTCTGAGCTTCTTTACGACGCTGGCTGTATGTGCGAGGTCCAGATGAGCTGGCATTAGGATCAACTAGGAATTTATCAGAAAGATAGTCGTCGTCATTTGTGGACATGATTGAACATGCAAATAATCAACAACACCAATGTTTTCTTATGAGGTGACAGGAAAAAGTAAAGCGATCATTTCATTGACCAATAAATCGCTGTACAGTGATGAACAATAAAGCGGCACCAGACCGTAAAGTGGACAAGTGCGGAGGACAGCAAAAGCACAAATCACACTCCGGGAGAAAGCTCGAACATAAAGGGCAACGTAAATATTGGGGTTGTCGTTAGAAGAGACGATTCGGATGGACTGGGTCATAATAATCAGACGACGACCTCGGTAGCAGCAGACCCATCGGCAGCCGCCTGGGACGCATTAACAGCAACTTTGACAACAATGGGGCGACTATTAATTTCCTTGTCATGGAGAGCGGCAATACCCTTGGCTTGTTCTTCTTCACTGCCGACATCAACAAACCCATAACCCTTACTCTTCCTTGGGTGTCCCCAGCGCCAGCGAACGACACGCGCCGAGATAACATTGATACCGGCTTCGATGAAGAGGTCGCGAAGAGCATCATCGTCAACATTGAAACCCAGATTAGCAACGAAGAGCATGTTTTTAGAGGGCTCGCCTGCAGGGGCTTCGCCGGTGGGGCGGGGCTCGCGAGGAGCTCTGGGTCTCTTGGAGCGAGCCTTCTTGGGAGCCGACTCGCCTTCAGCAGCAGGATTTTCAACCTCAGCAGGAGTCTCGCCGGCGGCATCACCCTCAGGTGTGGACCTCCTGGGCTTCCGCTGAAGTACACAAGTCAGCAAAGAAGACTTGAGGATGGATACGATGAACCTACAGCCGATTTCTTCTTCTTCTTCTTTGGCTTAGCTGCGTCGCTGGGTTCTGGAACAGGGGCGCCATCGGCCTTGGAAGCCTCGCCGTTGGCTTCTGCCTCGGTGACCTCACCAGGAATGGCTTTAGCACCACGCCTTCCTGGCCTCCTAGACTTCTTCCTCTCCTTCATTTCCTTGCTCGTTTGATCGGACGGTTTGGCAATCTCGACGATCACCTCACGACCATCAAGCTCCATTTTGTTGAGCGACTCGACAGCCTTTTCGGCAGCTTCGGCAGTGGCAAGAGCAACGAAGCCGTAGCCAGCTGAACGAGGGCCGCGCATGATAATCTGTGCAGAAAGGCTGAAGAGGAGTTGTGAGCGGGGAGGTGAGGCTGTGCATTTGCCACGTACATGTCATTGGCAACAGGAGCGAAGAAAGCCTTCAGCCCTTCATCGGTAGTGGCGTAGGCGAGGTTGCCAGCAAAGACCTATGGCAGCAAGTGAGCAGTGGAAGAAATCGACGACCAAAATACCATACTTTGAAGCCGACTTCCTCGAGCTTTTCCTGGGTCACTGGCGCACCGTTTTCGGATACTTGTTGGGGTGCTTGGACGTCAGACATGGCGATGGACTAGCTGAACAGGTGGACTTGTATTGAACGAGGGGAAGCGGGGGTGAACAGGATGAACCGGTGTTTTGCGTGTCAAACTTGGAGGTTGAAGAAAGATTTCGGAGTCAGACATGCATAAGCTTTATATGCAAACAACACACAACTGATCGCTAACAGTCCCGAGTTGCCACCATGGCCATTGTCCCTATACTAAAGATATACAGATTACATGCCAGGCCATTGCCAGCCACCGGGATGATTAAATTGGCTTGGGGATGCCATATAGATCTAGATGTCCCTGCAGTAGCCAATGAAATTATTTTTGTCGCAAGGGGATTTACATAATGCTTGGCAATTTTGTTTTATATTGGCGTGGGCCCGTGCGCAGTTGTTCCCACGGAGCTAAAATATATAAACTGGTGTGTCCCTGGTTGCCATATTCATCTCTTTGTCTGCCTCCTCCGCTCCTTTTACTCTCCCGCTCTTTACACGACGGCCGTCATGCCTGCTAAATACCTCAATATCCTCGCTCTCTCAGCCATCGTCTTTCTGGCCTGTTCCTTCTCGACTCCTGTTGCTGCCCTGTCCGTGGACTCCCATGGCTTGCAGGCCCGCCACGCTCACATCGGCCAGTCCTTTGCAAAACGCGCCCCCAAGCGCTGCAAGGCCCGCTCACCTTTGGCTGGTGATCCAGCGACTTCCTCCAGTCTACCCGCTACAACCCCAGTAAACCCCGATCAAAACACCCCTGCACCTCCGGCAAACACCCCTGCACCTCCGGCAAACACTCCTGCTGTCTCTGGCGGCGGCGGTAAAGCTTGTCTGGCCATGGCGGATTGGGACAACACCCTAACTGTTCTCCAAAACTTCAAAACCCCTCGAGTTTCTATGTATGTCTTGTCGTTTGATAGTCATTGCTCTCGCACTAAGTTAGTTCTTGTCAGTTACCACAACTGGTCACCTCGTAAAATGGAAGGTTCAGACAGAATGGGCTACGAGTTCGTCCCGACGATAAAAGATGCCAGTGATAAAGATGCCCTCCTTGAGGTTGTTAAAATTCCTGGTTACAGTTCCCATATTATCGGTTTCAACGAGTAAATTCTACCCATTCTATGCTTTGATATAACGATACCATTTCTACTCACAGACCTGACCTCAACAATCGTTATCCCGCGGGTGATGCAGCCGCCTTGTGGAGAGACGTCGTTAAGCCGTTAAAGTACCAGGGATATCAATTAGTTTCTCCCTCTGTTACTTCCAACCCAGCGAGCATACAGTGGATGCACGACTTCCTTGGTGCTTGTGGTAATGATTGCGTTCGTTGGATTACACTCAGATCTTCTCTCGATTAACCCCTCTTTAGGTTGACAAGATCAATCTTCATTGGTATGGCATTAATGCTCAGGAATTCATCAACTACCTCCAGTTGTGGTACAACACATTCCAGAAGCCTATTTGGGTGACTGAGTTTGCTTGCACGGTTGGTCCTTTGTTATTATTATTATTTTGGTTTAATTACATATCTTTTATAGAATTTTGCGGGTTTTGAAACATGTCCTGATGTCCCTGCATTTGCTGCCACCGTCAAGGCATTTATGGACAATACTCCGTGGGTTGAACATTATTGCCCATTCGGTAAGCATCGGTGATGAAACTGGGTGCATTCCCGCTGATATTTGTGATATCAGTTGTTTCAAATAACATGGTGGATGTGGACAAACGCAATCGACTTCTCGATGGGGTGCAACGTACCGACCTTGCCAACCAATACTTTAATTAAATCGATATACCACGAATCATGAGACTGATACCCCACATTTCTAGTCGGCAGGTGATTGTTTTCACGCTTTTGGCTTCCTGCTTCGTACATTGGTATCTTTATCACTTTCATTATTTTTACAAATGCTGCGCATAAAACCTCAACACCAATTGCCTTCACCAGTTGCACGATTTTCTTGACGAATATCCTGTAATACAAATTGAATTACCTAATTTGATGTTGCGTAATTCGTTACTGTCATGACTCGTCTAACTCCGAGTATCAAGAATCTTTTGAGTTTGCGAAAGCCAAATGCTCCGCCAGTGCCATCTCTTTCTCGGCTCAACAGGGTGTTTAAAGAGACATTCCGTGATGCTCAAGCCAAGAAGGCCGAAACTGGTTGGCTCGTGGCAGCAGTGAGTTTTTTATATGATCTTCATCCTCTAACGGGGATCAAGAAATTTAATTCTAGACATGCACTTTATTAACGGCAAATCGTCCGTCCGCGGTTGGTCAATTATATCGATTTGTGACGAGGTCAAAACCGTTGGGAGACTATAGCCAGCAAGCACCTTTGGATGTTCCGAGGGCTGTTAACAAAGCGGCGATAATGCGAGAGTCTGCTCTGAAATGCGTTATCTTCGTAGGCGTTCCGCGCGTAAGTTTCCCCCTCTAAGCTGCTCAGGGAATAATGCGACCTGTCAATAATGTCCTCGATCGAATACAGTCGAATCATTATTCAGGTGAAGAACATCCGCTTATTGTTCGCTTCAGGTCATTCTCTCTCTCGCTGCTCTGCACGATGTCCTCGATGAAGATGTGAAGAAAGCCCTGAGGAGCTATTCGAGAAGGTGAGTTCCCAAGAATCTTCGGCTCAATATCCGTCTGTAGGGTAGTCGATGGGTCATGGGCTTCTTTGGAGGTTCAGATTTTAATCATTATGTTTTGGCATTTGACAGGACCATTCAGTCGGATGATGTTCACCTTGCGGTGGCCAGAGGGAGAATGCTTTGGAACGACATCTATAGGCCATTTGCAGAAAAATTACATGATAAATTGGGTTCTTACCACCCTGATTTTATCTGTGAGTGATCATCACGTTGCATACCGCCGATTAGAGATGGACATCGCTTCGCGGCTATATGTGCCAATCTTTGCAGATTTATCAACATCTTTTCCCAAACTGCGCAAGAAATCTCTACTGATGGCTTTCATTTTTGTATAGCGTTTATCATCCAGTGTTACGGTTCGGTGCTTTCCCCTCTACCAGGAATGGTCAAGTTCTTTCATGACACAAGTAGCATGCAAGACCCAGATCAAGGGAACTTGAGTCGTGCTATGGGATCCGTCGTCGGGGTGGCCTCCCTCCGTGCAGAAGGTGGGGTTGGACCGCAGTTAGTAAGCCATACATTTGGTCTTCTCAAGGCTAGAGAGGTCGAGAATCAAATTGCAGAAGACCAGTGGCTTGCAACTGATGAAGGCACTGAATGGGTCATTCAAACTGTAGACAAAATCTTGGACAGTGTTGCCGCAGGGGACGATTCCGATGGGTCATTGAAGGCGAGGTTGTGATGTCGAACGAAACTCCCGAAGGTCGGCTGACCCACTAATGAAACTTACCTGTCGTGTTCGGTAAAACGTACCTGTTTGCCGGAATTGCATCGTGTTCAATCCGCATCTTTCGCCTCTTTTGGATACACGTGGAACATAAAGTTTCGGCGGTTTGACAAACTCATCGTTTTTAGCCTGACAGTCTGTATCAGATCTTGAAATAAATTACTGTTTTTGGATCCCTGGAAAGCTTCACGGGTACCCGAAATTATGGGAAAGAGTAGTAAATGTCATATTATCAGTCGCCGATATATTGAAAATTCCTGACACAGTAAAAAAAGTGACGTAGACTGAAAAAAGGAAATGACTATCTATGGAGGGAGAGTTCGTCTCCCTCCTTTCCAACGTGCGCCATTTTGGCACTAAAGCGGCATAACATCGCTGAGAGTGTCACCATGTCTTGCATGGGTGGGTGCATCTAAAGGGATTCGAGATCAACACCAAGGTTCCTTGGGTAAAAACACAACCTACCACAGTTCCCATGCCTGCAGTTCTCAAGAAATGAAGTTCGCCATAGACATCACCAATCTTATAATGCGTCGTCTTTATGTTTATGAAAAACGCGATTAAATTTCCTCTGTAATCGTGCAGCTGGAAGATGATGAATATGCAAATTCAACTCAAAGAATGGTGACACGTACGAGGTAGTCAACGTTGCCGTTGAGAGTTGGACGTGGACGCCAATGGTATCGTTGACCATCTGGACCCAAAAAGTCTCGTCGCCCATCCTAACATGCGGATTGTAAGAATGAGGATGCATATCGAATCGAATTAAAAAATTCACAGGTCCTTCTCGAGTGAGATCGCAGATGGGGAGGCTATTCTAGAGCGCAATGATTCAAGCGGGGTCATTAAACGAGCCATGAAAGAAATTAACCTTGCCCATGAGAATGCGTCCCAGGCCGCCGTTTGCTGCCCACTCCAGTTTTGCGACGCGATCCACTTTGCCGTGTTTGACCGTTTTCCACAACGTTGTTACAAGTTCATCGTTCCGGCCGTACTTCGTCTACGAGAACAGTGAGTCAGTTGGAATGTGAGATCAAGACGAAGTGCACTTCGAATTCGTAGAGGACGCCATATCCGTTGAAGAGTTTACTGTCGCGACAGTCCTTGTCTTTCTTTGTCCAAGACAAAATATCTTCGGGTTGGGCAGGAGAAAAAGGAACTGCAGACATTGCACTACTGATGTTCTTTGGGAAGAAGACCACACTGAAAGCCGCAAGTGTTGTTGAGTTGCTTTTATAGACGGGATATGAAGAGTCTCTCACTGGAATCATACCATTTTCCTTCTGCCAGATGATTCATGAAATCAATCTGCAACGTGGGCATCTGGCAAAAAATCACGAAATAGAATCCGTTTTCAACGTGTTGAATCGAGGCTCAAAATGTTCACCCTCATTCGGTGGAGCAAAGGGTCCGGTCTGAGAGAATCTGGATGATCGGAAAAACATGCGTTGAGCAAGGTTTGGACTTGGATTGGATGAACCAGCTTTACCTATCAGATTGGAATGTGATCAATAGACGCCAGCTCGCCCCTTTCCCCCGGTAAGTTTGAACGGCACAAATTCGGACGGTCACATAAGATTGGTCGGAGGTTCCTCTGATGTTGTCTGACACGAGGCGATCTGGATCAGGCAAGTCAGAAAGGAGAAAATCTGAGTACACAGTCGAAAACGTGTAATCCGTATCAAGGGTTCAGGCAAACACGCTGTTGTCATGGACAGATACCGTTTTCGTTTGCAAGGCACAAGATAAGGACAAAGAAGACGGGTCACGGGCATAAGATTCACTAGTGTCAATGGCGCTTTGTCCTGATGCGCGTCCTGTGTAACAAGCATCTTCACTGGAGAAGAGGTACGGCATATTCTCCTGTTCGTTGTCTTTCCGTTCGCACCCTCTACAACCATTTCTTCTGTTGCAGGATGATTATACGTTGTACTTCTTGAGGACGATAATTATTAGACAAAAGTAAATCGTTCATGGTAATTAGGTACTGCAAAACAAACTGACAAGAATTTGGTAAGAAGCTTTAACTGGAATTAGAAGAACAGACATAGGGTTCGTTTATGGCACAATTTGGACACCTAGACTTCTCGCGCTGCCCACTATCATTCTTGCGATTGATTCTAGAGGTAGAGTCTTCAAGTGCTCATCTGTGCCCTTGATTTTCGCAATCTCATACACGTGTTTGAGGCTGATCGTTCCAGTTATCTCATGACCCGGACGGCCAGCGCCTTTTTCGATTCCAGCGGCTTTTTTAAGGAAGTAGGCAGCAGGGGGAGATTTTGTGAGAAACGTGAATGAACGGTCTGGCTGCACCGTAATTAGAGTAGGAATAGGAACTCCAGGTTCAATATGAGCCGTCCTCGCGTTAAATTCCTTGCAGAAGTCCATAGACTTGACGCCGCGGGCACCAAGAGCAGGACCAACAGGAGGTGTTGGTGCTGCTTTTCCAGCTGGAATGAGTAAGCGCTATAGATGCGGTGTTAGTCTGAGAAAGGTATATTAAAAAAGTCTGTAACCCGTACCACAAGCTGCGACCTTGCTTTCAAGGCCGCTTTGGACATCTTTCAGAACTAATTACTGGTAACTGTTGAGCAATGGATGTGACCAAAATTCGCGTGACGTAATACGCGCTCGTGCCGCCCAATGCCACAAGGACAAAGTTGTACGACTTCAACCACCGCCATGAAGTCTTTAGTGTTCTTGCTCGGTCTAGTAAACCTTGTCGTTTCTGGTCCCCTTGCCTTTGAGCAAGTCCCCATAAGCCGGCAACTTTGTCACCCAGGGTTTTCTCTTGACCTAAATGACCGTCGGCTTGTTCAGTTCGAGGGACAAGAACCAAAATGGTTGACGGAGCTGGAAAAGGTTTGAATTATCATCCATTTGTCGATCATGTTGTTGATAGTTCTCCAGATTCAAGCCAAAGCTCGAGGCCTGAACTTCTTCGACATGTAAGGTCTTGTGAATCCCGTCCCTTGCTTCGTTCACACTTCATATCACCCAGCACCGAGACCCAAGACCTTGGTTCTTTCCTACGTACTGGACATGAGAAATGTATGCTATTATACCCCAATATGTTCTCATGACTCTTTGACGCAAAGGACAGTTGTCTACCCAAACCCCAATACGACGGAGGTTGTGCGACCAATTCTAGCTACATTGTCTACCGAGGGCCCTAGAAAACATCTCACCAAGTTCACCAGCTTCCGCACCAGACGTCAGTAACTTCATTACCATAAGCCGAATATTCATCTTACTTTTTTTTAAACCAGACTACCGCAGTGAAGTGAGGCATGCTCTAGATCAATTTAGTAAATATATCTAATGACTGAAATCGTTAGACTGGGAGACAAAGTCAGCAGTGGCTACTTTCCCAAATTGACAAGGTCTGCCATCGTTTTAATTTACCGCATAATTGCTGGATGTATGATCGTAGATCACGCACCAATATGCTTCCGAATCCTTGCGGCAGCGAATCTCCGCAAAAGAATTCCCTCACCCATGGGGTCAGAATTCAATTGTACGCGGCAAATTCAGTCCGATTCCCTTTACCATATATTTTTGACAGATAGTCCGCATCCAAGGGTCAGCCAGCATCGACGACGGAATTGTCGTTGTGGGAGCCCATCAAGACAGGTAAGGAAATGCTTAATTTTACTCAGCTCCCCGCAGCTTGGTCACTGACACTTGACGAAAGTACAAACATGTGGCCATTCTTGCCGGCCCCTGGTAAGTATTCTCGCCTCTGTGCTTGATTGTTGCATTTAACTCTCTCCGTAGGGGCTGATGGTGATCACTTCAGTCAATGGCCCGAGTTTGAGCGAACTGACCTCTTTCACAGATGATGGATCTGGAAGTGTTACGATTCTGGAATCTTATCGTGCGATATTAGACGCTGATTACCACCCCATTCGTACCATTGAATTCCATTGGTACTCTGCCGAAGTAAGATCCCTCTTTTAATCTTATTGACTGCTTCTTGCTCAATGTAACTTTTCTAGGAAGCTGGTCTCCTTGGATCGCAAGCCATTGCCAAAGATTACGCATCCCGGTCTGTCAATGTCATCGCTATGAGCCAGGTTTGATTGATTTCCCTATCGAGTTCGATGTCGAATTTGATGTTGATACTTCTTAGTTTGATATGACGGCATGGGTCAAGGTCATTTGATTTTATGATGGTACTTTGCGAAACTGAACACATCTTGTTAGAGAGGAACCCGCGAGGAAGTCGGAATTATAACTGACTTCACCGATGAAGGGTGGGTCACATTAAACTGGACTCCCCCGTTTAACTAATCAATATGTCAGCCTCACCGAATTCAATAAAGCTCTGGTGGATTTGTACCTCGATATACCCTATGTAGAGGTAAGTAGAGTACTCGAGTTTCATGATTCAATCATTCATTTTAATAGACCAAATGCGGTTATGCATGCAGTGATCAGTTGAGAGAATAGTTTTTTAGTTCCTGCCGATTATGTACTGACCTGGCTTCGCTCCAGTGCCTCATGGAGGACGGCAGGATACCGTTCTTCCTTCACCATCGGTTAGATTAAATCCCCTTTTGGTTATTCATATCACTGAATATCTGGTTACAGAGAGTGCATTTGAAAACTCAAATGGACACATTCATACTTCGAATGAGTGGGTCCCAACACTCGGATGACCAATGTTTTTGTTTTACTGAATTGTTGATCTCTAGCCGTATCGATATCTCCGACGAGTTCAGCTTTGACCATATGTTAGAGTTCTCCAAGTTGGCAGTAGCATTTGTGGTGGAACTTGGTGGTGTTGAGAAGAAATACTAGTAGAATAGTATAATTGTCTTTGAATTGGCACTCGTTATATAGATTTGGTTATTAAAAAGCAATCAGCGTGAATCGGGCGCCGAAATATCCAAAAATGTCAGACCACTCTTGCCATAGCAGACGAGGTCCATGTTTAAAAATGTTGTATGAACAAGGGATCCAAGTTCGTGATATGTTTTTGTGAGAATGGGTTGCTTCAGGTAGAAAAATATTAATATGGAATTGTTATGAATACGGTATGCAAAACCGTGCACTACCTTTGCATTTCGGACGTCCCAAACACAGACCGTCCCATCATCGTATCCTCTAGCAAAGAGGCTTCCACGTGTATCGCCTTTTGAGTGTTTGGCCGTCCTCCCGCGCCTGCCAAAGTAACAGTCCGAAGTTCTGTCGAACCCATTCTTCTTCCGGTCATCATATAAATGAATTTGATAGTCCAGACTGTCAACCTGTGGTCGCATCTATCAGCCGCACAGAGGGTGAGAGTCATAGTAGGAAGCATACCTCAAGAATAATGATGTTTTCTACTTCCTTATGAACATGAAGTTGATGGATCGCATTTGACATGGGGATGAATGCCGGCTTTTGCGTTAGGTGATCGACATGAAATTCCAGAAGTTTCTTTGAACAAGCGACAAGCATAGTCCTCCGCAATTTGCGAAATGCGAGAGCTTCTGGATTCGTGCTCGTCTTGAAGAGTTCCTTGCTAGTCCAAGTAGCTGGCTGTCTGTCATTTCCAGACCAGAATCTGATTCCCTTATCGTACCCCCCAGTAAAGAAGCGTATCGCGTTACGATTGGTAGTACATGGAGAAAGGCAGGTAATAGTTCGAGCATCTAAAGTGCTTTCATGAGGCTGGGCTGGAAGGTCCACTAAAGTGGGTCGATGACCCTAAATCGAGAAAAAAAAAGGTTTTTCAGTTCCAGATGAATTGCAAGGAGCCCTTACCTCAATTAATTGTAGTAGTGATATCTGGGTGGGACCTGCACCATACGCAACTATTGCAGTCTCTGAAATCATCGTTGCATCAACGACGTGCCTATAACCATCGTTGTTAGGTAATGAAAGTCTGGATAGTCGGTATCTAGATTCAGAAACGAAAGTTGGTTTTCTCTTAGAGAGAAAAGAGGAAAATAATCACCTCTTCTTCCGATGAAAGAATTGCAAGTCGGCTCGCATGGAGACAGTGACGAGTGGTAATTCGAGCGACTCTGGCACGAGGACCCGTCTTGCAGTATTGTAGGCGGTTTTGGGAATTTGGACCCGTGTGACCCCTTCAATAGGGTGGCGAACAGATCCTTCTGTCATGACCAATCGATGGCGATGTGGACGCCTGATCTCACGTTCGGATGCATGAACACCGTCCACGACTCCTCTTGCAGTCGCATTGAGGTGTTCCAAGTCGACTGATATGGTGGAAATGTTACTCTCTGACACTGAAGGTCTAGATATCAAAGGGATCGTTTCAATCAGAGACGAATTGTCGCTTTCGCTATCCGATTCGGAGTTGGAGTCAGTGTCAAGACCAGCCGAGGCACGGATGCCATTATTATTGATATTGGTTTCGTCAATTGAATCTCGAAGAATTGGGGGATTAGGTGACACTGCCCGGGTATTATTTGATTCCCTTTGCTTATTCCATTGCCTCCTGAAACGCGGTGGGAGACTCGGAAAAGCAGGACCTAATTCGACGATACCGGGCATGTCAACGTGATGCGTGCCAGGCTCGTCTGGAACCTGCCGATGCCAATGGTTCGCATGGTCGGATGCAAACATCGTATAATTCTGATGTGAAGAACATAATGAGTGTCCCCGAGCACGCTATTCAGGTGCTGCTTACCACCTGGTATTACTATGATTTACTTCCCAAGAAGGAAATCTTGCATGTTGCTGATCACACCATAACATGTCAAAACAACCATCATTCACTTTGCGGGTACATCATGTCCCGCGCTCAACTACATAAAGAGGTAGAAGAGGCGTACAGAATTCAGTCGGACGCAGCCGTGCATGTTTGTCGTCGTCCATTAGACTTTTTGACTTTCATCAACTCGCACCGAATTCCAGGGAGCAATCAGAGGCACGTCCATCGGTGTCGGTCTCGCCATCATATTCCATCACATCTGGCCAGTGTTTCGACGTCAAACACTGTCATTCAAAGCCTTTGTTGTTTCTGGATGTGTGTTCTTGTTAACCCCGGTCTCTTCAACATGTTTCTCAGACATTGAATAGTTACGATAACGGGCCTGGTCTTTGGGGCGGAAACCGCGTTGATTGATCATGAGAATCAGCGTAGAAGAGAGGAGAACATTCTACGACGCGAGGCTAGACTCGATTTAGCACGAAGAGGAATCATCCCTACTGAAACGGAGATTGCAAAGTGGAAAGCAGCCAGAAAGGGACAAACAACTTCATAGAGAACACGAAGTAGGTGCTGAGAGGAAGACGGACTGAAATTGTTTGTAGCTTCATGTATTGCACTTGTGTGATATTAGAAAATAGATACAGGTCTACTGGAATATTAGTTATTCATACGTCCAGAGTCCATAATATTCAATAGCCCTGAGAGGCATAAACATTGGCAGGTTGAACCCATTGTCCATGCTCATTAACCGGGATAGGGGGTTTCGGGAGACCTCTATCCGGAATGTTATTGAAAGCAGGTGGGGGTGGAACATGGCTGTAAACGTCCAAAGATGCAAGGGCCGCAGGTGGTTGTTGGTACACCGGCTGCTGATACGAAACAGGTGGTGCAGGTAAACTTATCCGTCTTCCACGAGGTATGCCGTTGGTACCAGACAGTGGTGGAGGCGGCGGAGGGGGTGGGACAATAAGCTGCAAACCATTCCTCGTTAAAGATGCATCTGAGGGGCCATTCTTATACTGAAGAGCAGGTGGTGGTGGCGGCGGCGGAATGTCCGAGTACCCGTTGGTTGCAGGGTATATGGCATTGTTCTGGCGTGGCTCAAGAGGTGGTGGTGGGGGGAGGTCAGGAAATGATTGGGAAGGGGGGATCAGAGGCTGTTGCTGCATCTGGGGCGGCGTGTACAAGACCTGGGGTTGCTGAGGCAGTGGCCGCGATATGTTACCATTTGGATACATAACTGACGGTGACTGGGCGACTTCATGGGGGGAGCTTGGATACATTTGGGGCGGAGCAGTGTTGGCTGGAGGTGGATAATTTGGTTGTGGAGGTGGGGAAGATATGAATTGCTGAGGAGGTGCGGAAGCAGATGCCGGAATGGTGTACGAGGAGTAGTTATATGAAGATGATGGATGAGGTTGTTGTGGATGGAAGGAAAGAGACGTTGAATGAGACATGTACGAAGTATGCTGGGAAGGCCCTGGTGTTGGCGACATTGGAGAAGAATAAACATTCTGAGCTGGTGGTGGGAATTGGGGGGTGAACCCGACTGGAGCGGGGGTATGGGACACAGGTGGAATGAAGCCAGATGGCTCGGAGGCATGTGATGACAAAGGCAGAAACCCTGAGGCTTGAGGGAGTGGAATAAATCCAGATGAAGTGGCGATACTATGCCTCGGACCACGCGAAGGGACGTGGTATGTGGGTCCTGCATCGTAAGTGGGTTGATAGGACGAATATTGAGCAGGTCCGCTTGTGCTATGAGGAAAGTGAATGGTGGATTGTCCTGGAGTCATGGGCCGCTCATATGGATTTGGGTTGGCAGGCTCAGCCAGGCCTTGATCATAACCGTGAGGGTGATAAGGTCCGGTGCTGTAAGGTGTCTGCGAGTAGTTGCCAACAACAGGCTAGGACAAGTATAAATGAAAGGAAATTTGAGTGACAAAAGAACTCACCGGGAAACTCTCTCTTCGCCTTGTTTGCGATAGACTGAAGTCACCGAAATCTTGGGTCAAGCCGTCTACTTGTGGGTTCCAATTGTTTTCATACGGTGCTACATATAAATTGGCTCCGAAATTCGACATCCTCATATGCGATGGTATAACATCTGAAGCCTGACGAGAATGGGATTCCGACGGTGGAATTGAGTGATTGCCGGCTGGAATGAAAGAGCCAGGGCCTGCATATTGGTTATTATTCGCTGTCACTTTTCGCTTCAGCGTCTTCTCAGGGGCAGGTTCCTGGATGAATGGTACATCAATACTGCGCAGACGGAATTTCAGCACGTCTACAAACATTAGACCAAAACGTCAATTCAAGATACACTTTTCCCGCAAATTTATCTTTGTTCGTGAGTGTGAACCAATCTGATATATATCATGAATGTTGAGCCCACAGTTCGTGCACATCGTAAAACTTACCGTCAGTCTCTCCCTTTGTTAAAACTTCGGTAAGGTCAACCTTACACTCTCCAATGAGGTCGGGTTCCCGAGAATCGTCAGCATAACAAGCCAGCTTCATGGTCTTTCCACCTTTAATTTTCCTTGCTCCTTTGTCATCTTTTGGTGGAGGAGGCGGAGGTGTACTCCCTTTGGCAGTTCGAGCCAAAATGTCATCATTATCTTCATAGATTGTGAACCTGATCTCCTCGTCCCAATCTGGGTGTTGTCCACCTCGTTTTATGGCCTTAGTCCTTCTCGTCTCGCCATTGAGTGTTACTGCGCAATAAGGATCTTGCTTTCCTATATGGCGCTTGTTGGGTAAGTGATTCTACAACAACGTGGTTAATACAGGGGACTGCCATTGCCACCCCTTGGACGTACAGCTCTTAGCACCACAACGATGAGTGTACCGATTTCACGAGGAGTCGCCGACATCTGGAGAGGTAATCAGGCCTCCAAGAGTTGGTAAAATATCAAGAAGCAATGTGAATTGCTGGCATGGATGTGCACAGGATGTAAACGTTCCCTCCTTTTGGCAGCGGCAATTGACTTATTTGTCTCCTTTCCCACAGTCGGCGCCGCATCATTGATTCATGTGTACTAATACTGTGGTATACTTTAACCACCAGACTTGTAGGGCTTTCCAGTTCGAAGAATAAGGTGTGGTTTACGTTGAGCGAGGTCTAGAAGCATCTCAGCAAAGTAGCTGTTCGCCCAAGCAAACCAACTCCGTGTATAGTCCGTGGTTTCGTAAATAGATTGTGATTCGTGGATCAACCCAAGTCCTGATGTATTCTATAGAAAAGGCAAGATCAGAAAATCCCTTCAAAAATGATACAAACCCACATTAACAATGGTATACAACGAATCCAAAATTTCCTGGTCGTCATCCGAGCCGAAGATAGCAGAAATATGCGACATTGGCGTTGGAAAAATAAATAAAGGAAAGACGGAGACAATATCGCATACCATGGATGCCATGGATCAACGTGGGGACCCCTGAAATGGTATTGTCAATTTCGGATTGAAAACCAAGACCCTGATTGCAGTACCCAATGCCACTAAAGGCCTTTCCTCTAGCATAGTACGGATTCTTTCCCGACAATAAGTGTTGCTTTGTTGCGACATAGGTCGGGTTACCTCGCTCCAAAAAACCAAGGTATGGTAGAGAGAGGAGCGACTAGGGTGATCAATCCTTCAGAAAAATCTCAGACTTTCACACCTTAACCCACAGGAACATTTGCATCGTCCATAAAATAACGACCCCCCAATCCATTCGTTTCATAAGAAAATATATTATCCATGACCTGGATCCATTGTGAGCGTAGGGGAGCAAACAACCAAAGATGCCTACTGTTGAATTCCAGATGACATCATGGATTCTCGCACTCCAGACCCTCGCTTGCCTTCTGCTTTCTGGAAGAACATTCAAGCTATCAAGCATGTTGGCCAGATGACTCAACTCCACACTCAACATAGCATTTGCTGGTGTGTGGAACGCTGCCGACAGTAAGTCTGAGCTGAATATGTTTTGAACCAACTAACCAAAGACACTTAGGTCATCTGACGGTCGATGCTGCGTTCCAACCATCCCCGTGTAGGCCTTTGGTTCGTTATTGCCGTAGTTGTTGACCACGGGGGACAATCCCCCGGAGCCACCTGTCCAATTGTAGTAAGAAATGAAATTGAAGTCTTGATCGAAACTAGGTTGAGATTGCTCGTGCATAACGCGAAATACCTGAGCAATCGCAACACGCCCTAAGGCCAAATGAGTCATTTAGTAATCCATCTTTGAGGGCGTACATTGATCGTTAATGAAAGACGGATCTTTAGTTGCTTGGTAATATGTCCTCGATAACTTCAAGAACCCGCACAACGAGTCAAGTTCATACTATTAATTTGATCGGTCAATGTGAGTAAACTACGAGATGATCGTGGAAAATACCTTGCACTCGAAGACAATATTATTATCAACCGGCCTGGATCAAGTTGTAGCAATGAACATAGATGAAGGAAATCCACTCCTACGGATTGACCGTCACCCCGTCTGCATAGTCATTATGTGACGGAAGGAGACCACTTTCACGGGGTGGTTGAAAAGCCCCGCCTGAAGCACGAGCTTAGAACTCTTGCATACTCGGGTGTAGGAAAATATATTTACAATAGGGATATTGCGCAACATATCGAGCCTCATTATTGATAACTGCCTTGACAAGGGCTGCAAGCTCTGGATCTTTCCCTAACAGGAAGTGGTAGTGGGCGAACTAATGAGAATTAGCCAACGATCTCACAGGTTGAAATTGCATGCCTGCGAACCTGATTTGCGGTGTCCCGGAGCCATTGTGCACTGCAGATGGTTGGCCCCATTAGATATGAAACTTAAACATTACGAACGTGATGTCCTGTGAAAAGCAAAGATTAAGAATGAGGGTGCATGGAAGACTGCATGCAATCTTACCCCAGTAATTATGAAGGCTAAATTATTATCCTGGATGACAATTAAGAATGGGGTTTCTCCTCATGAGGAAAATTAACGACCTTGTCATAGTATTTGACTGTCGTATCTAAACGGGGAAGGTAAGTAAATCTGTAAGCGAGAATTGACCGAACGACCGGTTGGAGTACGCACCAAGGGTGTTCGGAAACGTGTTTTCGAATAACCTCGCGACATCGGGGTCCTTTAATAACACTTTCATTTCCAAGATAACGTTCTGGGCGAAAAGTTTTGGGATAACTTATTTCTTGATTGGAGAAGGAGAAGAGCCCACTTCAACAGCCTTGCTCGTAAATGTACGACAAGCTGGATCCGGCCTCATGTATGGCAGAGCCAAGGGTCCGGTCGAGAATGGGCCATGAGGAACCTTACAGGACACAACGTGAAAATATGGATGGCAAGGGAGACTTCATCCTTACTTGCGAATAATCCGAATAGTTGGGACATGCAGTGTCACGGTTTGATCCCAAAACGAACACCAACATCGAGGCCAGCCAGACACTTCCGAACTTCAGTTATTGTCAGCAACGAGATCCATAGGCTCAATCATATGACAAATATGCACCAGCTGGACTTTCAGAAACTGGGGCATCAAGATTGAATATTGACCGGTGACCGCGAATGATCATGAAGGTTTGGTGGCAAGCATCACTTAGTAATCCCATTTGGATTCACCGGCGATCTCAGTCTCGAGAATTGAATATTGAATGTTTGGTGACACAGAAATTAATTAATCGATTGCGCGGAGTGTATGTATGAAGGATGTTGATATCACATGGAGTCCACCTCTTGACGCCTGAAACCAAAACGTTTCGACTTTGGCCGCTGGTTTTGTGTTATGTGATAACAAGTCTTGTCGCAAGGCCTTGGGACCGCTCCCCTTCATCTACGTCCTTCCGTATCCAACATGTGTTATTGGCGTTTCAACACCGTGACTTGCAATTCTGCCTTGGCAGTGGTCCCGCATTGGTTCAGGTGAAGATACAAGTGGGAGATGCGGAGAAAGACTTTTTCACAATCAAACGAACAACATTTTAAAAGACATATTCAAGTAGGCATGTTATCGCTCCCTTCCTTCCTTCTTACTGCTTTCTTCCTCGCCACGACCCCTCGTATATAGAACTCTCTTAATTGTTGAAAAAGCAATGAATCAATACAAATCAAATACTTTCAAGATTTCTAGACCTGAAGCAGTTAAGGTGATGGGATGCCGTCAGGAAATGAAGCTTTTGCTATTTCCAGCATCTCTGTGTTCTCACTAGATTGAATAGGACCACCTGTAACAACTGAAAAATCCAATTGTGATACATACTCACCCTGAGTGGCAGGTGTAAGTAGACTACAATTGAAGAAGGGTGTGATACAGCCCTGCCGCCGAAACAGGTTCTGTAACTTCTGTTGATCCCATTTGATCGAGAGCACGAGCTAGCTCGGCGAGAGTGATTGTGATACAAGGAGGGGTCTCGCTCAGAGCAGACTTCTAACTTGGGGGTCAACGAGACGACATGATCATAAGTGTCAAGACTAGCCATATAATCTTTTAGTGTCCAGATTCCAGAATCCAAGTTTCCAAACAATTCTCCGGTGAAGCACCAGTGGGCCTCGCGTGCAATTGTCCACCTCCTCCAATCAAGGCCTTTCGTCCTTCTGCCTAGTCATTCAACAATACCGTGACACGCGCCTCAGCGATTCTTTTTAGTCGAGTACTACCTCTTGGATGCATTGGATCCCTGGATACCGTTTGGCTGTATACAGCCGAACGTTTAGTGGTCGGATTCGGAATCCCCACAGTGACTACGCCATATCCTCCTACTCCCTTCAGAGTAGGATTACAACTAGTGAATCCTTCGGCAGTTGGCCCGGAAGACCAGGGCTCTCATATTGAACCCGGTATGATCGAACCCAGCGCAGAGGTCCTCAGCCATAAAAGAGATACGACGTAGGGTGTTGAACATGGCAAAGGTTTCGTTTTCTGACTGCCATACGACCTTCAATGACGGACATTTGTACTTGCCAATGTTCGTATATCCTCCTCCAACGAGATGAAGAGTCTGGAATTTGAGGAGAGGTGTCTGGGATTCGGGAGCGGCTATATCTCCAGCAAACTAGACAAGTTAGGTGTCAATGGCGACGGTTTGTCACAGCTCAAGTCCAGTACGTTTGCTTTTCGGAAACTTCATCTTGTTTGGTGCAGAAGGTAAGTGTTAATGAACTACTTTAGTATTGATCTAGCAGTAGTGTTGGGTGTGTGGAAGGACCTGCCGTCGAAAGAAAAGGCAAAATGGACAATCCTCCAGGGCGAAGGGCTGAGGGAGATGCAGTCGGATGAACCCCCCCTCGGCCCTACTCTGCTAAAACCAATTAAGGTAGTGGGTGGGAGGGAGCAAAAGAAAAGGATAGTAAAAAATGTAGAGAGATCGAGAGGCTACCTATGAAAAGTTTGTCGAAGATGAAAGTGTCGTAGAAAGAATAACTAATCATGTGACTGGGTATGGTCAACGAAAGAAGAAGATACACCCGAGGGTTTTCAATCCTCAGGTCTTTCCATTGTTACTAGCCTACTATCTGCCACTTTCTTAGGATTGACGGGTATCCCACTTTCATTTATAGGGAACACCTACCCAGTTCATTACATGGGTGATTCAGGTTGTTCTACGTTCCAGCGACGTTTGTACTGACTCTCTTCGTGCAGAATCTGCAAAAACCGAAACCACAATGACGCAGAAATCCATCGAGCGCCCACCCCTTTTTCATGTGATGCAAGCCGCTACGGATTCCTCTCGTACGTTTGAAACCAACGCTCTCACAGACAAACTGGGGACATTAGCAAGGATACATTTCGGTTCCATGGCATATATGTTACTGTGGAAATTAGATATTTACGCTAGCCTAACACCCCAAGACGATTGGTATTCTACTTATATTTTGGGAGGCGTTTCTGGTTACAATGAGAAGACTTTTATTGACAGACGTCTGGTAAATATTGAGCCTTGGTGAATATCAAATACTTGAAAGTAAAGCTCCGGAATGCCACTCTTCCACTCGACCCATTGACTTCTCGCTAAACGCGGTTTACAAGAACCTTATGTGAGACCTCTCAGTTGCTCAAGATTCTTGCACAATATGATACACTTATGTAGCTGCTAACCAAGTTCAAATCGAATGTATATACATGGAAGATCTACCAATGATAATACAGCTTGAAGAGTGCAGAACGGAAAAAGTCGACTATTTTGCAAAAGAAAAATGAGGTTCGGGAAACAAAACATATGAACAAAAAAGGAAAGAAATAAAGGCTCGGGTAATTAAAGCCAGAAATTCATCTTGCCTACACCGCAGTAACGCTATCCCGTCCAAGGGTGTGAGTCGATGTGCGGTGAAGAAGTTGCTCGCCTTCCGAATCAGGCTTTGTTATAATAACACCCGATGCGTCTCCTGAAGCTCCTAAAGTCGCTACAGGATCGTCGTTCCCTGGTTCTGGTTCGAAGTCGGTGTCCTTTTCTGATTCAATCTCCCGTGTTGCAGTTTCCGGAGTTCGATATTCCAATGTTTCGGTATTCTCGGCACTGAGGGCACCAGTCCGTATGCTCCCAGAAACACGGAGACTTCTTTCTCGAGCGAAAGAGGATCCAGCAGGAAGCTGATCCCTAGCACTCCACCTGCTAGCTTCACTCTCCCAACTGCCTCTTCGCGAACTGCGTGGTCTCAAAGCCCGTACACTTGCATTAATTTCTCGTTCTTCTAACCTCTCATCATCCCCAAGTATATACTGGCTTGAACTCTCGCCATCTGGAAAGACAAGGCTGCCACCGTAATGTGAAATAGAGTCTCCAACGGTTGTGGATGGAGCATAGTTGATCATTCCGGGACGATTTGATAGGGCAAAAGCTGATGAGGCGAGGGTCAATACCGATGCGTTATCCAAGGGAGGAGACGAAGGACGGGGATTATTCCTGGGGTGAGGGATGGAATGTAATGGTGCTTGCACAGGTGAAAGTGATACTGGACCATTGCCTATTGTGAGATCATTGGAATTGACACGAAGTGAGGATGGGCGTGAAGACGTAGGGACAGTTGAGAAGGTGACGGATCCACCAGTACTGACACCCGTATTATTGAGGGATGATTGTCGAACATGTGGGGAGAACCGGTGAACTTGAACGGGTGAGGGAGGGACCTGGGCAATATGGGCCATTCCACCGCCGTTCAAGTCGATGCTAAGCAACGTGGTCGGTTTTGTGCTGGCCGTCATGCTACGGAAAGTACGAAGGTCCGACAAGTATGACGAGGTGTCATGTGAAGGCGACGGCGACGGAGGTGAACTGGGTGCAAGAGGGCGAAGAGAGGCATCATCATCTGCTTCCAAAGCACTCGTCGGGGACCATATTGAATCTCTATTCAGAGATAACTGATCAGAGGAATCGTCATCTCCCACTTGTCGGGATTCGCACAATTCGTCGTCTTCTTTGAAAGACATGGAACGTGTCTTCCTCTTGGGGAGTGAAGCACCATCCGTTTTTCCCGTCTGCTTGAGCTGCTGCACAGCAAAAACAGGAAGAGGAGATGAAGCTATTCTGCCCATCTGCCGATTTGAATTTGGGTTGCTGCCGCCCATTCCAGGGTGGTGAGAAGGTACGAGTGGGTGGTTCTCGGTCCTCTTGGCCTTTCCAGAGCCAGCCAGTTTACGCTGTAACCAATTTATGATGGGCTTGCTTGATCGCCTAGGAACCTTTTTCTGCAAAGCCGCCTGGGGCGGCTTTTGAGGTACCAACGTTTTTTCTGGTGTTTTCGATTGCGAAGTCGCAGTTTTGAATCGACTCTCAGTTGGAGAAACCTTGGGCATTTTGGAGTGGTCGTTACTGCCAATATTGGCGGTTTGAGTCATGCTCATGGTGGTTCTGGTAAGCGAGCACACCTGGCAATAATTTCAATATTGCCATTTTCGGTCAATTGTGGCAAACACAAGAAAAACATCCCACTACCCACTGTTGCTAAAGTACATATATGCGAACGCAGCATAAACTAATAATGCATCGATCATGTTCACCACTCCGTCTTCTTCCCTTTTCTAACAGACACGATGGGAATTTTGCCTTCATATCCCAGACCATCCAACCAGGGCCAAAGCTCCGTTCTTTTTGTCTCGAATACTCCAATTGCTTGATTCCGTTGCATCGTCAACGCGATATCATCGAGGCCATTCAACAAGCAATGTCTTCGGAACCGATCAGTAGAAAATGCGATCGGGGGTTGTCCATTTGCCCGCCGAATCTCCTCCTTCTCAAGATCAACCTCCAGCTCCAAACCAGCCTCAGCGTCCTTTGCCAACTCCACGCATTCCTCCTGCGACAGAGCAACTGGTAGCATTCCGTTCTGCATAGAGTTGTTGCGGAATATATCAGCAAAACTTGGTGCGATAATGCAAAGAATCCCAAAGTCCTTCCTATAACGAAAAGTCGGTAATTTGTTGTTATGAAAAACGTAGACTTACAAGCTCCAAGGCGCGTGCTCACGAGAACTACCGCACCCAAAGTTCTTCCCAGTAGAAACCAATATCTTTGCCTTCGTATAAGGTTCGCAATTGAGAATGAAGTCGGTATCCTTCTTTGTGACGTGATCTATCCTCAGATTGTAGAACAGAGCGCCTGCAAGCCCTGTTCGCTTCAATGTCTTCAAAAATTGCTTCGGAATAATCATATCGGTGTCAACATTTTCAATATGCAGGGGCGCGGCGATACCCCTGAGAATTGTGAATTTCTCGACAGACGACGGAGAGGATGCTGGGGGCAAAGAAGAAGCCCCGTCTGATGTGTCAAAAGGTATAGCATCTGGAGGCGGAGAAGCAGTGTCCATGAACTCAAAGGCGCTGACCTTCTTCAAAGGAACAGGAGAAGCATTGATCTCAGCGGCATTGCCCAAGAATTTGCGGACGTCTGTTAGCTTGCCAGTAATGGCAGCTGCAGCAGCCATTGCGGGACTAACCAGGTGTGTGCGACCTCTGGCACCTTGACGGCCTTCGAAATTACGATTGCTGGTGCTTGCGCATCGCTCTTTGGGAGCCAGTTGATCGGGGTTCATTCCAAGACACATCGAGCAACCAGCTTCTCGCCAGTCGAATCCGGCCCTCTTGAAGATAACGTCCAACCCCTCAGCTTCAGCATGTTGTTTGACAAGGCCAGAACCCGGTACGACCATCGCATGGACGTTAGCAGCGACGCTGGCGTCGGGACCAGCAGCAAGGATGACCTTTACGGCTGAGCGAAGGTCTTCGATCCGACTGTTTGTGCAAGAGCCAATGAAGACTTTATCGATAGAGATGTTCTCCATGGCGATATTGGGTTGGAGACCCATGTAGTCCAGCGCACGTTCAGCAGAAGCACGTTGTTTCGAGTCTGCAATGTCTCTAGGATCAGGGACCCTCCCCGTAATCGGGACCACGTCCTGAGGTGACGTGCCCCAAGTAACGGTTGGAACGATGTCCGAAGCGGAGATTTTGAGTTCGTAATCGAACTTGGCGTCCTCGTCGGATTTCAATGTTTTCCAATAAGTTACGGCGCGGTCCCACTCCTCGCCCTTGGGGGCCAAAGGCCTACCACGCAGATAATTGAAGGTGGTCTCATCAGGTGCAATCATCCCAGCACGAGCACCGGCTTCAATACTCATATTACAGACACTCATCCGAGCCTCCATGCTGAATCCACGGAAAACAGATCCAGCAAACTCGACAACACATCCGGTACCCCCTGCTGTGCCGACCAACCCAATTATATGAAGGATTACATCTTTCGAGGTCACGCCCTCGTGGAGCTCGCCGTCTACGGAAATTCGCATGTTTTTGCTTTTCTTTTGCAACAAAGTTTGGGTGGCAAGGACATGCTCTACCTCAGATGTACCGATGCCGAATGCCAAAGAACCAAAAGCACCGTGAGCTGCCACAGTATAAGAATTAGTAATTACCAGAATTAATCAAATTGCTCACTCGAGGTATGAGAGTCACCACAGACGCAAGTGATACCAGGAAGGGTGAAACCTTGTTCAGGTCCGATAACATGAACGATGCCTTGCTCGTCCTCAGCCCCGTGAATGACAACACAAGTGAAAAATAAAAGAACCTTGACGACGATCCTTCAAGCCGAAATATGTCAAGCCAAACTCTTTTACATTATTTTCCAGAGCGGCACATTGATCACGAGAGTCAGGTTCAGAAATGAAGGACTGGACCGAAGTGAAGTTTGTGCGTGAGGCAGTTCTAATGTCAAGTTATCTCAATGACTGGTCATAATGGAAATGAAGATGCGTACGGGATGTTATGGTCCACGGTTGCTAAGGTGCAGTCCCTCCTACGGACTGGACGTCCAGCATCACGACTAGAGGGTGTTAAGAATCAACTGGTGGAATGGCTTATGACACGACTCACAGTCCCTCAAAAGCCTGGGGACTAGTCACTTCGTGGACAAGATGACTGGTGTATTCTCGTAAGACTTGTCGAACACGGATGAGCGAGAAAAGCGTACCGGTCAATGTAGATGAGCGTTAAACCATCCTTGTCGACGTCTCTGATTGACCATTGGACGTCAGTGCTGCAGCGCTTTGACCAAATGATCCACTCACACAACATGATCGTCCCAAATTTTTTCATACAGTGTGCGGGGTGCAGAGACTGGAACTGGCATCTTAATGACCTGGTGAGCAGGAGATTGTGAGTATTTAACAATCACTACTCGGCCGACGTTCGCTCGTTGTGGGCCGTACCTCCCGATGATGTAGTATCGGCCGAAAGCTAAGCTGATGCGTTCGGCCACCCAGAGCGGAAATTGCTTTTTTTGGACAAATGTCAATGCGACAATGACAAAGCGCATCACTATACAAAACTAAAAGTATGGCTTCAGATACATGTATTAACCATCACGCTAGAGTCCATTGGGCAATTTCTTCATCGATGTCCCGGAGGAGGTCCAGGACAATTTCTGGATGGGCCGTTTCTCTGCGAACCGCGGGTATATGTCGGGTAGTGTGCTTGTCAATCTTCTTCGACAATTTCAAGGCTCGCACCGGGAATAAACCACCAGCTCCGGATTTCGGGAGTAGTTGAATCTTCGCCCGGCCAGCAAGCTTCAATTCGAAAGGAGGCTGTGCCAGCCATGATAGTTCTGCAGAACTTGCATCCTGATCAAAGTTGATCCCCTTGTCAACCTTTGTATCCAGGGTACCCTTCGCAAGATCTCGATGAGCACTGATGTCCTTTCCTTGTGATCTACCCAGATACGGCATGCAAGATTCGCGATAGATCGCATGTCGTCTCTTCAATTTGGCCTCCGTTTCCTGCGACGTGTCCGAAATGCCGACGGAGGCATCACTCCGCATTGAGCTACCTGTCATTGACCGGTTTCTTCGCACAGGGGCTTGAGACGCCACATTCTCAGAAGAGAAAAGCCGACTGATTTCAGAGATGTGAGTGCCCAAAGTCGTTAGAGTGTTGGGCTTCATGTCGCGCGGGGGGTGATAACTAGTGGGGGCACGCGGAGTGGTAGAGAGATCGCGAGAAGGTAAACAGTCACGGTGCATAGTAATAGACTTGCTTCCAAAAGGTTTTGTGGTCGCCGTTGAGACCCGCGTATCTCGATTCAAATCCAGTTCAAGGAGGGCCTTCCTGGGATGAAGTTGACCACCAGATCGATACGCTATGTCTGGTTTGGTAGCAAGACTTCCTCTGCCCTCGGGGGCAACCGGTTTACCAACTTCGCGGCTCTCATCGCATGGCTCCAGAGACCGAAAGCGAGATAAAGACTGTAAACGCCTAGTTTGTGAACATGGTCCAAGTTTCCCCGAAGGCGAATCGTGCAAAATATTCGTGGGCGTGGTCTGAATGTTTAGACTATGAAACCTCGCTGTTTGGTCGGGGCCAAAATTGGAGACATCGCGAAGCGGAAAGATTTGGAACCTATGAGGCGTCTTATCCCGTACAGCGACACGAGTTTGCATCATCACCCTCAGGTGGTCGTCAGAATCAGGACCACCAAGCTTGTTATAGACCCTAGAAGCATCCAAATCTGGGTTTACGCGATGAATTCTTTGATTCGATTGAGGCCAATCTGTAGAGATAGAAGGATTAAATATGTCAGAAGGCAGAGCATCTCTTCCAGGGGGCATTCGCTACACAAGTTGTTCAACTTGAACAAGGCGTGAAGCAGATAAGCTGTGTAAATAAGCCAAAATAGACTTTGCTCCTTGTCATCGTGATGGCGCCAGCCCAGCAATCTTCTCCTGCGCCTGATTCTCCTCGTTCATCGCAGTCTCCTCCCCCAGATGGTTTACAGGGTGATCTTGAACTCGAGCTGATGGGACTGGCAAATGCACTGTACAATCTCGGAACTACAGTTGTATCTGATTCCACCAAAGAACGCGATAAAGCAGGTGGCGGAAAGCCGGTCGGTCTGCGGGTGTGAGCCTCTGTCCTGCGGTCAAATTCTTCTCCTGAGTTCTGCAGGAATGATGTTGTTGGACACCTTGCAGCCATTGACGACAAGGCACAGCACGTTTCCACACTGATCCCCATGCAAGTGGTAATTGATATTGACAATGCACATAACCCGATGCAGTTGACAAGAGAGCGGCTGGAGAGGGCGGCAACTGAAAACCAATTCATGAACGGAAAAATATCTGCGATCACTGTGAGTTTGGTCTCGGCTTTCTGTCAGGGTTACGACGCATTGACTGTTGTGAACAGTCATACCACAAATTTCTGGATGAGGCAATCATTCAGAGTTATCCGGAGCTAGAGCCCCAACTGAAGAAGGAGACACAAGGGGCAGATATACCGTAGCAGACCGTAGCCCTTTCTAAAAACAAGACACGAGGCCGGATAAATAGAAAGGCATCAAAGGTGCAGCTATTGGGTCCGATAACTATCATGCAATACATTTCTCCTTTTTGCGACATGGCAACGGGCACGAGATGACTGCGCGGTCAAATAAATTTTGTCTTCCCCTCTTGCATCTCCCGGCCGTGGGCTAAGTATACAGGCCCACGAGGTTGTTAGACAGTTGCATCAATGTTTTGTTGTAATAAATAGACCCAACAACTCATCTCCTTCAAACCCACGATGAACGACATTCTTCAGACCTACAGAGGCCTTTCTGCTTCTTCCTCTCGCAGCCACGTATCCGACGTTCTCAGCAGCATTATCGACGGTATTCATTACACATTCTGTCTGGCTCTTGTCTGACGCCCCACATACAGCACCTCTATTCACTTTTGACAAGGAATCTCGAACAGAGTTAATAAAGTTGATAATCCAGGACCTTCAGAAGTATGGACCGAAAAGCACATTGACCTCGAAAGGTATTATCGTTTACTCCTGATACTTTCCTACTAATCACTGGACAGATGCGGCGAGGGCTCTGTTGGCCCTGAAGACTCTTGGCAAAGATCCTGCTGGGTCATCATTTCTTGCCACGAGCAGTAACCTATCTACCCTTCTTGGATTTTCAACAACCTTTAAAGACGATTTCGATGCAGCTTGTGAAGCCCTACGCTGCATCGCAAACGCCCTTCTCTTAATTGACGCTGCTAGATCAACGTTTATCTCCAAAGAAGTTAATGGAGCGAACGTTTGTGTATCAATGCTCGATGTGAGCTCACATTATATTCCCGTTTCTTCTGTTGCCCCTAACTTCTCACATATAGAAAGCTGCTACTTCAGATCATATTTTTACTTTATCGCGGATCCTCTTCTTGTCCACCGTTTCGGGGCCATCATACCTCGTCACCCTTGTCGACGGAAAATACAACGGACATACCATAATCGAAATCTTGGGCGTAAAACTGGAATGGCTAAAGCTCGCATACCGTGCCGGCATACCTTGCGCCAAGGAGGGTTTAATTGATACTTTGAAGTTCACCTTTAATATCCTTTTGCATTATCCCAAGGTTCGTGATTGGTTAAGCAACGACCATAAAGGGTCGCTGATTGTGATTAGTTGGTGGACTCCGATCCTCAGCCAAGGAGTCATGGCGACCGAGATGTCGCCGATTTATGGAATTCAAAATTGGATGGGTGGGTTTTGTCCTTATCTTACCGCTCTTACGCCGAATTTAATCGTAACAATTCAGTTTACTTGCACCGTTGTTGCGGATTTTCGCCCTTCTCCCTACTCCATCCCCTTCACCTATAGTTGCTCCATTAACCCATGTTATCCACGCTTTAATAACCATACCCGTCAATGCTTCTCTCAAACCAATCTGGTTCGGTCAGGGCACCCCCAAAGCAGGCAGTCCTAAACACCGTTCGCCCGAGTCCTCTCCAGAAAGCCGCAGGGAGGAATCGCCATCGCTTTCATCATCACCAATACTCTCAACTCTTGACAAAGCTTTATCCGCAATCTCTGTTGGACGGAAATCTTCTCACACATCTGACAATCCACTTGACGTCCTCCAACGTGCACATGAATTGCTCGACGTCGCGTTTGCCTACTACTTTCCGGGAGATATTGATGTCGATGATGCATCCGTTCGACAACGCGCGAAAGCCGACTCAAACGATAGTCTGGATGATACTCTTTCCCCTCTTGTGGTCCTTATAACGCGGTTATGCTCTGGAGATCAGAATTCCAGACTCCGAGCAAGACACTGGCTCGTTCCAGACGATTTAGATCGTACTTCCTCCCTTGAGGCAAGGTCCGACTTACTCGGGAGGTGTCTTCGCTTACTCTCAAGTGTTTATCACCCTCGATTGAAGGACTCGGTTGGTGAAATGATTTATGCCATAGCTGATTCAAACGGTAAGTAATCTACAACCTTACTTGCTGAATTGACACTCTTTGCTCTCAGCCACAACTCTTTGTGCATTGGTTGGGTACGGCAATGTTGCTGGGTTCCTCTTCCACAAAGGTATCTTCGCTGCCCCGTCAGCTGAAGGATCGTCCAGTGCCCCTACAACAACAGCCGATGGTACTCCTATCAACCCGATCACTGGCGTTGCTGAGCGAGAAAAGCCATCCATGCCAGACATGTCGGACGAGGAGAAGGAACGAGAAATGGAGAAGTTGTTTGTGCTTTTCGACAGGCTCGAGAAGACTGGTGCGCTGCCCAAGGACCAAAACCCAATACGCAAAGCGATTCAATCTGGGAAAATGGGTTGAAATACGGAAACCATATTTTAATTGTATTGCTAATTTCTGCATTTTCTTGAACTTTCCCATCCTTTTTCTTATGATACTGTATTTCACCTTGTTACTATTTACTAATACACGTATGAACGTCTTACAGTGCCAGGCTTCTGAATTAATAACGTGATCATTGAAAACATCCTAAGTAGTACCAAATTTATCTACTTATCGGTCCATTGAACATTTTCTCAAGCGGGAATGCGGAAATCGTAGCTGGAATAATATCACAAATTCATACAAGAACAATGGCATTGTAAAGCGCCAGTGAAAATGAACCCTTACGGATACAAGTTGGCAGACATAGGGGGAGAGAGTGAGTGATAGACGGAGAAAGGAGGAAAAATCAGAAAGTAATCTTCTTGCCTTCGGGGGCGGGCATACCTCTCCTCGCACCTCCACCTCGTCCCCGTCCGCCACGTCCACCGCCATCAAACCCGCCACGCCCACGATCAAAGCCACCACGACCGCCACGCCCACCTCGATCAAAACCGCCACGCCCGCCACGTCCACCTCTGTCAAAGCCGCCACGTCCACCTCGATCAAAGCCGCCACGTCCACCTCGGTCAAAGCCACCACGTCCGCCACCACGCCCCCCGCGGCCACCACCTGGACCATCCCTTGGCTGAGAATAATCCAGCCGTACTGATCGACCGTCGATTTCAGCACCTTGCGATGCCTCAAAAGCCTTTTTTGCACCTTCAATATCCTCAAATTCAACATAGCCATAACCTTTGGGCCGACCAGTATCACGATCCGTGGGCAGACGGACACTCTTAACACCATATTCGTTGAAGAAGCTCCAGAGGCCGTCCTCTGTTGTTGAGAAAGTAATATTACCAACAAAAAGCACGCTGCTCGGTGGACTGATCTGGTCATCAAAAGCTTTGGCTCGTTGTTCTCTTCCTTTGCTTCGATCAGGAGGAGTGCTACGGTCAATATTGACAGCGCGGCCATCAATCTCGGTGCCGTTCATAGCCAACGCCTTTTCAACAGCATCGGCCGTCTTGAACCGCACATACCCAAATCCTCGGGATTTGCCAGTGTCGCGATCCATCTGGACGGTAGCCGACTCGACCTCACCGCATTCGGCGAATTCCTGAGCCAGACGGTCATTATCCACTGACCATGACAGCCGTCCAACAAAAATCGTCGTTGTATGCTGATCACCTTCGGAGTGTACAGCAGCGTCACCAGGAAGCTTCGTCTTCTTGGCTTGAGGATTTCCGTCATCTTCAGCTTTACGTTTTGTACCTGTCAAAAAAAAAGTTAGACATGGATTCCGAACTGCGGTAATCTCACTTACCTGCGATGGTTGCCGGTTTGGCAGCGGTTTTGGCGGTAGGTTTGGCAGCAACCATCTTCACATCACCGTCGTCGTCCTCTGAAGAGGAATCCGAATCATCAGAGGAATCAGCCAAAACAGCCTTCTTGGAAGAATCATTGTCATCACTATCGCTGCCGTCACTCGAATCCGACGATTCGACCTTTTTTGCTTTCGCCAGAGCATCTTTGGATGCTTTTGTGGAATCAAGCTCGTTGCTTATATCAAGAGATCCGGCCGTCTTTACAGCTGTCCCATTGACCGGTTTTACGGCAGGGGCATCAGACTCGTCAGAATCTGAGGAGTCTGAAGAGTCTTCGGATGAAGAAGCCTTCTTGACTGCACGTTTTTTAGCGAAAACCGTTTGTGTTGCATCGTCGGAATCGGAATCTGAAGACTCGGATGATTCTGGGGGCGCTGCTTTCTTCGTTGGGTGAGGAACCTTTGAAGATACGGGCTTGCTTTTTGAGGGAGCAGCAGTCGCAGCAGGTTTTTTTGATTTTGAAGCGCCTTCAGGCTTTTTTAGAGCAGACTTCTTCTGGACAGCCTTGGAGGACTTTGGAGGAGGAGATACGTTGTCTGATGAATCGGAGTCATCATCAGAGTCTCCCTTAGACGTAACCACAGTCTTCCCCGGCGTTGGAGCTGCAGGGGCGGGTTTTGCAGAGGACTTAACGGAGGTAATTTTCGGTGCTGGTTTATCTTCCTCGTCGCTAGAATCAGACGACGATGAGGATTTTGGGCGAGCCTTCACCAGCTTGGCTTTGGGACCCTCTTCTTCTGACGAGCTTTCACTACTCTCTTCTGAAGATGGATCTTTGGGGGGGTTTGACTGTGAAAAGTTGATTAACAATCGCACAAAGATGTATCCTACGATTTCGCATACCTTCCCATTTGCTACAGATTTCTTATTTGCTGCAGCTTTTGCTTGTGGCTTAGCGGCAGGCTTGGCCTTCTAGAAACGAACAGTTCAGCAAAGGGAAAAATGAGAAATTATCTCCAAACACACTGCGTCGACTGGAGCCTTATTCGCCTTGGCAAGAATTTCTTTGGTGGTAGCGGGTTTGGTCTCCGTCGCCTTCGTAGCTGACTTTGATTGTTTCTTGGCCATTATTGAGTCTGGCTTGACAGGACAACAGAAAAAAAAAACTTGTGAATAACCCAAATTTTATCGGCAAGGTGCGTTGTTTAGGGCAGGCCACACTCCTTAGCCTCGGACCGCACTCCGTTAGTACCTTTACACTACATACAGCCATGGAGGACAACCAGTTCGATGTGATCATTCTCGGTACTGGCTTGGTGGAAAGCATTACTGCTGCGTGAGCAGACAACTACTTGTTCACCTGCTCTCCAAGCTTAGACCTCTTACATAAAGTGCCTTATCCAAAGCAGGTTACAAAGTTGCGCACATTGATTCCAACTCTTATTACGGGGGCGACGAAGCCAGTCTCTCGCTTGAAGAACTTGTTCAATGGGCAGACAAAGCGACTTTGTCTTTTGATCTGTCGTCTCACTATCATCAAGTCTCTCGGTCCTTGTCTGTTCCGTTGCAATCCAGACAGTATTCTATATGTCTTCAGCCTTCTGTGTTACCAGCGGTGGGACCATTCATCTCGTCCCTTGTATCATCAGGCGTCAGCAAATACAGTGGATTCCGTCTTATTGACTCTGTAAGCGTCTACGATCCTTCAGGTCGTGTGAACAACGTTCCAGGCAGTAAGGAGGACATATTCAAAAGCAAAGAGATCAGTCTAATAGAAAAGAGAAGATTGATGCGCTTCTTAACCTTCGCCGCAGGGGATTTCGAGGGTATGCCAGAACTCGAAGGAAAACACGAGATGCCTTTCGTTGAATTCCTAACGACGGTATTTAACTTGAGCGAACCAATCGCATCTGTGCTAACTTATGCCCTTGCTTTTTGCGCATCGTCCCGTGGTATGGCATAAACACACAATTCTGTGGAACGGACTATTGACATCCCACAGAGCCAATGTTGCCCGCCCTGCACCGTCTACGACGGTATCTACGTTCTGCTGGACGATATGGACCATCACCATTTCTCATCGGCCACTACGGATCCATTGGGGAGATTTCTCAGGGATTTTGTCGGGCTGCTGCCGTCAACGGAGGGGTTTATATTCTTGGAAAACAAATCAAGTCGATGACTCACGCGACGAGGCCAGAGGGTTCACAGGAAACCAATACCCCCCCAATCGAGAACACTTCATTCAAGTATAACGTGGAGATCGACGAAGTTCCTAATGCGCTAGAGTGCAACCTGTTAATATCCTCTCCGTCCTACATTCCGGAATCTCTTAAATCCGATACATTCCAACTCCCCCGTTCACAAGAGGAGGTCAGGTCCGATGTGGAATGTATAGCACGTTGCATTGCAATCACCGACCAAGGATTAAATTTTCCTTCATCGAAAGAACCTGAAATCGGAACAACAGATCCTGCAGCGACCGATGTGACCGAGGCCGATTCGCAGTCCAATACAACGAAGCCTCTGGACACTGGTATCATTATCTTCCCTCCATCATCGGTTCAAGACGGATCGTCGACGCATGCCGCGACGGTACTCATCACTGGAGAAGGAAGTTTGTGTACTCCGCAAGGAAAATGTGAGGCTCTTGTCTTTGCCGCCGAACTACAAATTTCATTTTGCTGAAAATCGTCGATAGGGCTAGTTTATATCGCGCTCCCGTTAGCTCAAATTCCCAATAACTCGACTTCACCTTCAAATCTTCTGCGTCCATACTTGGACGCGGTTCTGTCACTGTCCGTCACTCCATCCAAAGGACCGATACCACCTCTCTTCACCACATTCTATTTCGAGAAACTGCAATCGCCATCACCTTCCCCGGCTGATGCTTCGAGAATGGATCAAACATATATCGTTCCTTCTCCGTTGCCTTTTGCGCCGCTTCCAGACTTGGCGGACATTGCGACGAATATAGCTGAACGAACGTTCATGGAAGCTGTCAGAGTTCTACGAACGTTCAAGGGGCTGGATGAAGATGTTGCATTTTGGCCACCGCTTCCCAGGGATGAAGACGACGATCCTGAATGGTGACAAGGGTCATTTTATTTATTCCTGCAAGTAATTTGAGTTGGGGGCTCTATTTCATTTCGGTTTTACAAGAGTAAATTACGAATACATGTACTCAGTCAGTACTCGTTGGAGAATGGTACAGTTAGCGGTCAAGATTTCGAAACTAGGATTGATAACGGTCTGCATGCGTGACATGCCGACGAGGACTAGAACGTATTCCCAGAGTGCGCTTTATCTTCGTCATGAGAGGAACGTGGGCGGAATGTCCCTGAAGAAAAAAGTGGCATATATTATTATTTATCAGCTGGAAATCCACAAAGATAGGCCACTCACCATTTGGTGAAGTTCATGCTTTGCGTGATTCCTCCCCTGTCGTGTGCTGTTTGGGTTAGCAAGGGTGGATTCTGAGGCATAGGAACCAGTTTAGTCAATCTGTTATCTGTTGTAATGAGAAAACTTACTATATCCAGCTACAACCCTGGTAGGGTCTTTATGAAAGAAATTCCCAAACCCACGACCGTGACGCTCGTGGTGGGTTTGGTCAGTATGATGATGATGATGACCATGAGTCGATGGCCCGTGTGCGTGGTCGTGGCCAGTGGAGTCATGATAGCGACGGCGTCCGAAAAAGTTCATAACTATATTGAGAGTTGTGGTGAAGGTTTTGTATGGGCAAGTAAAGATATAGAGTCAAGATGTTTTCAGCTTTTCGAAAAGGGTTTGGGTTTATATAGGCTTGCAACGTTGATGACATAAATAAAGTTGGTTTCCACCTCTGCCCCACTGTCAACCAACTGGGGTATGGCTCCGCAATGACGGCAGCGACAATTGAACATGTTCTCGACGTAAAAGTTAAATAGTTCGAGAAGACCTGACAATGAAAGTAGAGTCGCTTACGAGTCACAAAGCTTGTCAATTTGACCCTTTGACATGCGCAACACTAAACGGGTAATGGACCCACAGAGAAATTTCCAAAATGGGAATTTTGCTGCCGTTGACGTCAATGGACTGATGAAAAGTACGCACTGCAATTCTGAAATGTTTGTTTGGAGCGCCTTGCAGACTTAAGTACGGTTTTCTGAATTTCGATCCAGAGTGGTCTAGGCCCTTATCATGAATAGCACCTCTTCTCATTCTTATCGTGCTCACCTGCGCCTCGGACTTGCAGCAGATTTTCGACTCCAGAAAATTATCCTTCTTCTTTAAACCGAAGTTGTCCAATTTTTTGGTGATTTGCATGGGCGATAGTGTTCTGAAAATCCTCAGAATCCAGATTAGCACCTGACTGATGACAACTTATTTCATCAGATGATCACGAAGGTGCGAAAGCTTATCTTCGGGAATCCGAGTCCGTAGCGTCGACGAAAACTTCAATGTTCGGGGTTCCCATATAAGTAGCAGGTCGTTTCGATGGAACAAGTCGTCAGCAGATGAATTAGACCAGAGTAACGCTGAGACTCAAAGAGCTCGAGATAAAAGACCATGAGAAGAAGAGAGGACCAGGGTGAGTACAACGAGTACCCCAATACATATAACTTGAGTTTAAAACGTTCAGTCTTTCGATGTTAAAAGCTAAGATCCTAACGATTCCAGCCATGAGGTTGTCCCATGACGATTTATTCCGGTGGATTGTGTGGTGAGATCGGAGTCGCTTCCGCCCGCAGTGATATAACACACCGGAACCCCGTCGGTGGAGATTACATTTACCACGTTTTCTGGTGATGAAGACGAGCTGGGATTAATTATAAAAGTCAACCCTTGCCCTTGGAAACACTGCGCAACAAGAAAAGGGTGCATATGGCATATCCAGAACTTTCGAGATGGGTCTATGGACGTGAACACGCGACTTTGACACTTGAAGCTTCCTGATTGACAAGGTCCCTCAATTCAGTGACATGGAATAATCACGATATCACAATACTGCTCATATGAGCTGGACCTCTCGTTTAGTCAAGGGTCTGAGACCGACAAGTGGCTATTTTCATTTCGCAGCACGCAGTGGAAGGCGAGGGTGGGATGTCCTGACCGGAAGACGTGTGAGTCTATATCTGTGAGTAATCAGATCGCCACTCCAGTTCCGTATCGTAATTGACCGCTGGTGACAACCCGAGGAG
>Ga0307517_10000530_pt1 | contig 65263 bp, 82 predicted proteins | sample 23_EM_MG_FD_194515 | JGI IMG/M metagenome (GOLD analysis project Ga0307517, IMG submission 194515) | Populus trichocarpa ectomycorrhiza microbial communities from riparian zone in the Pacific Northwest, United States - 23_EM | ecosystem: Host-associated > Plants > Roots > Unclassified | place...
TCCCACAACTTGCTCAACGAGTAATACCCTGCAAACAGTCGCACCTTCTGGTTCCTCGTAAGCAGCGGTTCGGAATCCCAATGACCTCTCCCGTTGAGCATCATGGAGTGACAAGCCAAACCGAGCAACGACCGTATATTAAGCCGCTCCGCGAGGCCGACTGCAAGAGCGACGTCCTTGCCCTCTGACACCAGCCGCTTCCACTTATCGACCGCAGCCTCGAGGAGCTCACGAATCTCGCATAGCCCAGCAAGTTCGGTTATTTGTGTCAACGAAGGGGTGTTGGCGTCATCGCTGTCGTTTGTGACCGTAGACAGTCCCTCGAACGCGCCCATACGTGTGTAATAACGCGAGAGAGCGGCCGAAGCCCACGTCTCGATAGACTTGAATTGGTACTTGTGGGCTATTCTGGCGATGTGGAGGAGTTGCATACAATTGGCATCGTCCGTCATTGCAATCATTAGTTCATTCGGTCTACGATATGGGATTCAACAATCATCCAAAGAGGGGAGCAACAAAACTCACAATGCATAGAGCGCCCACAGCAAGGCTCTGAACTCCTCCGCTGTGTCCCCTTGGAGACGTATTGGGTTGTCGTCACTCTCGCCTTCTGGCCCGACGGTCATGCTCGAATCCGATGACGAATCGGAGGGCAGAGAGAACATCGTGTCGAACGTGGACTTATCCTTGGTCAATGTGGATCGGTGGACCTGGTTTCCGGCGTCAGGTCAGGATTCGTCGTGTTATGGGGAAGATTCCAGGGTCGTACCTTGAACAGGATGTTCTCAACCAACAGGACCGTGTTCCCATCCGAAATGTAGTAGTCGGAGTCCCTGGTAGGGATGGAAAGCGAGAGCATGCTGTCCCTCAGGAACTTCGAATTGCTCATCGTCATGAGAGCTCTGTTCAAGGGAGCCGTCCCAGCGGTGGCAGGGGGACCGGCGTTCACATTGGCTACTTGCATGACGATGCCGGCCGACGAGGTTCTTCGCATGGGGTTTCCGCCCTATTCACTTGTAAAGTCGGCGACCGAGAACGGGGAGAGCCATCCAAATGAGTCGAGCCCTGTTATTCATTTCGGCCGCCTTGCCAAGTGCAGCGTCCAAACGGGGTGAACGGGGTGTTTTGACGAAGCGCGCGGTGATGCCACCCACTCTTTGATTGGGCGGTCGGGGCGCCGTACAGATATACCGTAAACATCCGCTCAGAACAACCCCAAACCAGCTTTCAACTCCTTCTCCAGGTCTGTGGGGGGCACGACCCCTCCAAGCTCATCTCCCGCGGTTAACCCTTCCTCTTTACACCTCTCACATTCACACCTGAAACTCCACTCCCGAAGCTTGTGTTGTCTGGCCGAAACCGGTAAACCGGGATCTACGTAGCTGATAAAAAGTTCTTCTCCTAAAGTAATGACTTAGACTGAGTTTGCCAGATTCCTGCCACGAAGGAACTCACCCGCTGCAATATCTCGTTTCGCGACGAGAGAAATCCTGGGGAGGTTCGTACTCTGGTGAAGGTGACGAACCGAAACGTTTGGTGTGCACGAATGGTTCAGATGGGAATGCAGGATATAAAGACCTCCATGGCCCTCAAGATCTAAACGGTGATAAGTAAATCGTATGGCACACACAAGGAGTGAACGCACTGAGGCTCATCCTCCCCAAATTCCGGAGGAACGCATCATAGCTAAACAACTCTTCGTTGAATTTCCTTCTTACAGCCTCCGTCTCGGCGGATTGGAGCGTCCTCTTTGACAATTTCGCCAACCGCTTCTGTTCTGCGTCCGTGGGAGGGTCCCATAGCGCCCGGCGGTACAGCCGGAACGCTTCCTTCCACGTCGGGTGTATATGTTCATGGCTGCCGAGCCTAGGACGTTGGATGAGCAGAGGCAAATATCCTACTGAGTGGGATGTCTCACCATGCTTCGCGGTCTTCGAGACTCAGCGAAGCAAAACTATTAAACACGGCCCACTCCTCATCCAAGGAAGGCTCGGGTTGTTTTGGGTTGGGGGCGGCAGACGAGAGCAACAACCTCGCAGTACACTGCACCAGCGCGTGGAAAGCCATCCAATGGTTCACCCTTATGAACTGAAACAATTCACTGGCTTTTGGGTTACGTGCAGGACACAGTAGGGTGTGTGAAACCTTGGTACCCCGTGTCGAACAAAGCCTATTGCAAAATCTTGCGGGGCAATACGCAGAAGAAGAGCTATGAGGGCATTTGACGATGAGGGGGGACGAAGGATCGTTGAAGGGTGTCGAACAAAAGGTGCATGCGACTGAGTTTGTGGTCAGGTCGTATATTTCCCTGAAAATTACGGACTCTTTCAATACACCAAACTCAGTGTCGCCCAGCAAGCACGGAGGGCGCGTTGCGGGGGACGAGAACTCACCACTCTGGGGCAAGAGCGAAGGGGTCCTCTTTCCATATGATTGTGCCATCGGAAATGTCCGTTGTAACTATCAAGCCTTTCCCCTTCTTCTTGTCGAAGTATTCCACCTGGAGGGCGAGACCTTTCTGGGTATACTTGAGAGGATCGAGGCCGTCGAGGACTTTGCTGGAGGGATATTTAAGCTCTCCAGTGGAGCCGGAGAGCAATTTTTTAACCGTATTGGTCAAACCGAGGCCCTGTAAGACTCTCCGTGTCCGTTTTTCGCTCACCAGCCATCCCGGGTTTCTCGACAACAACAATCCGTGGAGTTTTGGAATACCGAGAGCAGGGTTCTCGCTGCGTAGTGTGGTGAGGACGTGGGTGAGATCAGAATCCGAAGGTGAGGTCCGAGTATCTGACATCCCAGACGGGAAGCCCGGATTGGATTTTGGTTGGTGATGGAGATCGAGAGAGTGAAGCGAGTGTGGGAATTTACTGATCCGTCCCTTTCAATCCAACCCTTTCGTTCAAAAAATGTGTCGCCGCATTCATTCAACTAGTTTCGAGTCCACGCATGACAACGTTACCCTTCATATTCACTCGCATCTTGGCAAATGTCATATCATGCAAGCTGCGAGTTGCTAATGGGAGGGAAGAATGATTTGCTCAAACCCGAGGCACTTTTTCGGACCCTTCTCGCTTTCCACGAGGGGGGCCTTTACGAGGTGCCTTACATATAGACTTAGCACGTGTACCTCCACAATACTATACATGTATCTCCAGCGTGCTCTGCTTGAGCCCAAACCCTACCTCTTGTCCAACATCTCAATATCAATCCTAGCTGGAAAACACTCGGTAAATAACCAGTCACCGTTGCACAGAAATGGGGTACCTTGTTCAAACTGGTCGTAATGGATTCGCGTACATCCCGTGTCATATTTGGTGGTGACGTAGAGATCGGACCTGTTTTCGAACGGCAACTGCGATCGGGACGAAAATACTTAGCACAGGGCGACCTTGCAAGCGGGTGAGGGGCATCGGAAACTTGAAGGTCAATCCTTCTCCACGTCCACATCATCCGCGACCCCAAATGTTGTCGAAGAGAGGCTTGCAGATAATCTTGCAGTCCCGCAGGCTAAGCTCGCAGGCCCGAAGGTAAACCATAGGGATAATATGCGTGACCGGTTCTCCCGACGGTCCCCCGATCCTTCGCCACTGGTACATTCCCAGTGTACCCTCCAGAACCTTGGAGGAACTTGACCTATTTTCCACTGGACATGGGGGACACAAGGTATCGCCACGGGTCATGCCCAGTGAAAAACCCAACCACCCCTTTCATATCATCCGTCCTGGGCCTGACATGGTCGTCGCGGGCATCCTAGCGTATTGGATGCGCTATCATCTCCTTTCCTCAGCGGGGTGTATTCACAGGCACGTCACAGATACAGCGCTGTTATGACGGCATTGACAAAAATGACTGGTTTGTGGCAGACGAAGGCTCAGCATAAGCAACGGAAGGGGGGATTCTGTTTTGACAAACGCAGGAACGTACTTATACGTCGGGAATAATGTTCCCAATAGAACCACTCTTTGTAGGGTCTCTTCGAACAACGATGCCCCTTGGGAGTTCGGGTGGGTGGCCACTGTACCATGCTCGACATTCTTTGTGCCTCGCTTCTCGCGTCGGTTGTTCAACCGGTAAGAAAAAGCCATCTCGGAGAAGGAATTTAGTCGCCACCGTAAGCACCGGTCTCCTCGCTTCGATAGGCTCTTCCTAGAGAAGTGCTCAAGAACCCACGTTCCCACTGGCAGTATCACTCTTCTTTCGAATCGCTCCTCGTGGACGACAGGCGTCGGGCATACAGTTGGAATTTCTCGCATGAAATGGACTTGTATGAGTGCGCGACCGAAGACGGTGTCAACTCGCGGTGCGATAACTGCAGAGGTTATCATTCATCGAATCTCGGGCTACGCCGTTCCTACGCCTACACCATGTGCCCTACCATGAAACCAACGGCTATCGACTGTCATGCCTTCCTTTTGTTCTTGCCTTTCACCCATCTCATGCTCGTGGACGGCAATTCATCCGTCAGGAGCCCAAATTCGTTGGCAAAGTCCCTCTCAGTAGGGGGCACAAACGGCGATTGGTTGGTCATGATGGATGGTCCGATGTTGTCCCCAGCGTTGGGCTTCGGGCCAGATGGGTGGCTCCGGTCAAGCTCTAACATGCTCTGCATGATCGCGTCGATGTCTCCGGTTGGAGTGAGGTTGTCCTGCCCAACCTGGGAGCCTTTGAGAATAGCTTGTTCGAAGAGTTCGTTGTCTTGGAGCTTTTTCATTTCCGCACGGAGGTTTTGCATAAAAATCGGAACGAACTTAGCTGTGTAAAGTTAGATGTGTTCACAGTGACCGGCTCAATACACCTACCTGATTGCTCGGGATCCATCTTGTGGCCAGCGTGATATACTGGTCGTCGCATAGCAGACGTCTCTTCCGCCGTGGGCTCATCGATCTTGAGCATTTTCCAACATTTGGTGTCAAACTCCTCTTGTGTGAGCATGGCGTCGTCCGGATCCGTTTCATCGTCGGGCAAACTCGAACCGATGGAGCTCGCGGGTGACGGAGCTGGTACTAACGCCGGTGCGTAAGTCGAGTCAATCGTTTGCATTTCGACTTGAGGAGGCATGGTGTGGATGGGATGTATTTGCCGCCCGATCCGCAGGTGGATGCCGAAACTCGGATCTAGATCCCGAATCAATACTTAACATCACGTGTACTCTCGAACGGGTCGTGTACTCTTGTTGGATTTGGGGATATTCTCCTGTGCGTGTCCAATGACGCAAGTAGAACGTATTCACCACCGCGATACGATAACGCGCGCTGGGTGCGAGGATAAGAGAGCGAGGTCTGTTTGTCCTTGTCCTGATCGGGTCGTTGGTCAGCTGATCCTGCTTATAAATTGTTCGAGCGCGTCTTCACGCTCCCTCTCACCCCCACCTCCATCTTCATCCCCTCATCCCTCTTCGTAATACCATACACTCACTACTGTGGTCATGGCCTATGTCTTTAAGCGAGGTAAGCCTCGTCTTGTCTGGAACAAGGCGCGAGATCTTATCTGATTTACCCCGTTTGCAGATGGGTCAGTTGACGTACAAAACGCGTTCATTAGCCCACCACTCACACCAGTCTTCATCTAGCCGCAAGGAATCTATCCAGTTCGATAAGGTGCACCCAAGATCGCGTACCCGCCGCGTTTTGCGCGTGTTGACACATCGTACAGATCACTGCAAGGATACGCAAGCTCTGCTATGGGCTTGACACTGATCATGTGGACGCTATCGCGTACGTGTCTCATTAGTGGTGTCCGACCCGCCGTATGTTTACTGGGTCAACAGTGTTTCTCAGAAGGTCATTGTCGGCGTATACAATGGCGTAACGACGAAAGAGCTGGATGTAAGCTGATCTCGAAATGGGAGGAGTGTCCCGATCATCTGATCCGTTGTAGAACCTGGCCGCAGAGACCGCGGCATATTTGACGACGAAACATCCTGATTACGCGATTCTCGCGGCTCGTATCGCCGTTTCAAACCTGCATAAAGAAACGAAGAAAAGTTTCTCTCAGGTCATCCATGATCTCTATAGCTATGGTAAACAGTGTCCCGCCGATTTGAAGCATGTCTGACCATTTTTAAAGTGAACCCAAAGAACGGACGACGAGCAGGAATGATCTCCGAGGAGACATACAAAGTCGTCAAGGAGAACGCTACGATTCTTGATTCTGCTATCATTTACGATCGCGACTTCAACTACAACTTGTACGTCTTTTCTCGATCGCCCACGGTTCTGTGATTGATTTCTGCTCAGCTTTGGTTTCAAAACCCTTGAGCGGTCGTACCTGCTGAAGATCAATGGTGTCCCTGCCGAGCGACCACAGCACATGCTTATGCGTGTCGCTGTTGGTATCCACGGATCTGACATCAAACGTGCTATTGAGACCTACAATCTCATGTCCGAGCGCTATTTCACCCATGCCTCGCCCACTCTTTTCAATGCCGGTACTCCTCACCCTCAACTAAGCTCTTGTTTTTTGGTGTGCATGAAGGACGATTCCATCGAGGGTATCTATGACACCCTCAAAAGCTGTGCCATGATCAGTAAGACCGCGGGGGGTATTGGGCTGAGCATCCACTGTATCCGCGCCACTGGGTAAGTACCACTACCTTCGCTTTTCAGCGATTCGCTGACCTTGCTGCTTAGCTCCTACATTGCCGGAACCAATGGCTATTCCAACGGTATCGTGCCGATGCTTCGAGCTTACGACGCCACTGCACGCTACGTAGATCAGGGTGGTAACAAGCGCCCCGGTGCTTTTGCTATCTATCTCGAGCCCTGGCACTCTGATGTGTTTGAGTTCCTTGACTTGAGGAAGAACCATGGCAAAGAAGAAGTCCGCGCCCGTGACCTCTTCTACGCTCTCTGGATCCCCGATCTCTTGTAAGTCCCTCCCTCCCGGTATACTTGACACATTCGTTCACGTCGCGAACAGTATGAAGCGTGTCGAGGCCGACGGCCAGTGGTCACTGTTCTGCCCGAACGAAGCTCCTGACCTCCATGAAGTCTGGGGACGGGAATTTGAGGAGCTCTACGACAAGTATGAACGGGAAGGACGTGCTCGCAAGACCATCAAGGCTCAAGAATTGTGGTACGCGATCTTGGCTTCCCAGATTGAGACCGGTGGACCATTCATGGTGTATAAGGACGCCTGCAATGGTATTTTATCCCTTGATTTGACTCTACCGTTTACTAATGACTTTATCCAGCCAAATCGAACCAAAAGAACTTGGGAACAATCAAATCTTCCAACCTGTGCACGGAGATCGTTGAGTATTCCTCCCCGGATGAGACCGCGGTTTGCAACCTCGCGTCGATCGCGCTCCCTACTTTTGTATCCCACGGCCAGTACGACTTCAAGAAGTTGCACGACGTTGCTAGGGTCGTCGCGTTCAACTTGAACCGCATCATCGACGTCAACTACTACCCTGTCCCTGAAGCGAAGAGGTCCAACATGCGTCATCGACCGATCGGAATTGGTGTGCAGGGTCTTGCCGATACTTTCATGATGCTCCGCATGCCATTCGACTCCGCAGCCGCCAAGGAACTCAACATTCAAATCTTCGAGACCATCTACTATGCTGCCCTTGAGGCCAGTAGCGAGATGGCTGAGGCAGACGGTCCTTATGAGACCTATGAAGGCAGTCCAGCTTCTCAAGGTCAACTTCAGTATGACCTCTGGGGAGTTACTCCCACTTCGCTGTGGGACTGGGCTACGTTGAAGGAGAGAATAGCCAGGACTGGTCTCAGGAACTCTCTTCTCCTCGCACCCATGCCTACTGCCTCCACTAGCCAGATTCTTGGGTTTAATGAGTGTTTCGAGCCATACACGAGGTTAGAGAATTTTGTCACTTTTTCACAAATTCTCCCTGACGATCGTTTTGAACCAGCAACATTTACACCCGTCGCGTCCTCGCTGGGGAATTCCAGGTCGTTTGCCCCTGGCTTCTCAAAGAGCTCGTTGACCTTGGTCTCTGGAACGAGGACATGAAGAACATGATCATCGCTAATAACGGTTCGATCCAGAGTATTTCTGGCATTCCAGACGATATCAAGGCGATCTATAAGACTGTCTGGGAGATCAGTCAGAAGAAGGTTCTCGATCTCGCCGCTGATCGTGGTGCCTTCATCTGTCAGAGCCAGAGCTTGAACGTCCACCTTCAAGCCCCGACCAACGGACAGTTGACGAGCATGCACTTTTACGGATGGAAGAAGGGATTGAAGACCGGAATGTACTACTTGAGGACTCGACCCGCCGCCCAGGCCATTCAATTCACCGTCGACGCTTCCTACCTTAACAGTGCGAAGAAGGCCCAAAAGGAGGCAAAGGCCCAAAAGAAACCGCAACCGGTTTCCGATCCTGTCCCCAACATTTCCCCGTTACCTGTTGTCGCCAAGGTTTCCACCCCGACTCCCATTACCCCCGCTTTGGATACCCCGATCCCCTCTCCAGCCTCGACCGTGACAACCAACAGTGAGACCGCTGTTTTTAGTGCAACCACGGACAACGCTATCACTGACGGAAAGGAGACCGACCCTGAATACGCCGAAGTTTTGAAACGTCAGAAGGAGAGAGAGCTCGAGCAAGAGAAGTTGATGTGTTCGTTGGAGAATAAGGAAGCCTGCGTGATGTGCTCCGGTTGATCTGTCCCTCCCCTTACATATGTCGTTTCTTGTTTGATTATGTCGTCTGTCTGTCTTTCTTGTTTTTTTAGTTAGTTCTTACACTGTAATTCTACGAGTATCATCCGTCGCTGGCTCAAGTTTCACCGGCATTGGGCGCTTGTCTCAAGAACGGACCGTGACCCAGCGGCTATGATCGACTCCCCCACTCCGCAAGACTCACGCTTCCGACTCCGTCTCTCTCGTCATGTCCTCCATTGGGGATTTGCCCGCGGAACTCCTCATCGATATCTTCGAGAAATTTTCGTGGAGCGCACCCCTTGCCCCTCTGACGCTATCATTCGTCTGTCACATGTGGCACGACATCGTCTACACCAGCCCCCGGGTCTGGCAACTCATCTCGCTCCAGGATATTCGCGATCATAACGTCGTCGCCGTTGAGAAGTTGCAAAGGCAGGCCAGCATATGGTTAGCCAACTCATCACCCCTACCATTCGATGTGACGGTGGACTTCCAGGCGCATTCACAAGAACAGTTCTTGGCGATCATCTCTATCCTCGTACGCGGATTGGACCGTTGGACGAGTTGCACGTTCGTCAGAGGGAAGCACAAGGAGATGGTAGATATATCTGGAATCGTACTTGCGGCGAGGGCGCATTCGGACTACACGGATTCAGATTCAAGTGGCGAAGACAGCGAGAGCGAGGAACACGGGGAGCGGTCAACTTTACATGTGGGGAAGGCAGTAGTGGATCACCTGGAGGTCGTAGTGGATGAGGCTGTTGGGTTGAGATCGCAATCGGATGATGAAGACGGATTGGACTTGGAGGATTCGGATGACGACGACGACGACGATATGGACCTCGAAGGAAAGTTACCGACGTTCAGACGCCTACGCACTGGATCCATCGTTCTAAACTACCCCGTCCCCAACCTTCCGTTACCGAGCCAGATAACCCCCATGGGTATCACTGTCCTCACAATAACGGAGATGGGTCTCGGTCCGCCAAACCCAATTCGACTGCTACGTTTCTTATCCGCATTTCCGGAGATAGAGACACTCACCTTTGATGGACATGCTCTGGAACCAGATTACGACAAGGATGATGTTCCACCTATCGTGACATTGCCGAAACTGTACGAACTCACCATTGGGAACACGTGTTCCATTCGGATGATCCTCTCGCATCTCGTCGTCCCAGGGCTGACGAGGTTATATCTCCAACACCTCAACACCGACGCTGTCATCCTAAATCAACCTACCGGGGAGGACGGTGATAGCGAGGACGAGGCTCACGATTATTCCCAATCTCCTTCCAGTGATCACGCCACCGGCATGGGCCTCCGAATGTTGCAGAGGCGGTCAAACCCTCCTCTCCGGGTATTGGACATGGACTACTCCGATTTACGCACCAAGGATTTTCTCTTTTGCTTTGACAATTTCTCTCTCCTGAGGGAATTCAGGATCGTGGCGTCCGATATGTCAGACAAGGTCATCGAGATGTTGGCACCTTACGACGGCCCGAGCGGGAGGCGGGAGATACGCCTACCGTATCTAAAGGAGTTGGAGTTGTACCACTGCCAGAGGGTGACGGGGGGTGCGATAGTGAGCACGTTGAGAGAAAGAGCATCGTTCGTGGATCGTTCCCCCATTCATCCGCGGATGGATCATGTCAGCGTGGTCGGTTGCGCTGAGGTTCTTCCTGAGCACAACCTCGCACTTGCTGCCATCTTCGGACCGAGGTTCCACTCGTCAAGTATGTCATCAAACTCAGTCGCATATGTACTACTGGAGCCCTGATATATGCCTTAGATTGAATACCCTCTTCGACATTTCCGCACTCGGTGGCGAATCTTACACAAGGTCCTGCCAATTGTTTGACGACCTGGACGGTAAGTAGTTTATCACATCTCTGTGGGTACATTCCTGACCACAATTCCATCGAGAATAGGTCCTATGTTCTATGTTCTCGAGAGAATTGTTTATAATGACTTCAATGTACCAACGGATATCTACCCTCCATTCTCACATCATTCTCTGGAGGCTTCGAGGCCATCTCTTAAAGGACTCTATTGATCTGTACTTCAAAGACGTTGGCCCGGATGGGACTGCCTGCCGGTCATGTATCCCAGGCCGGGGCCGCGTAGCCCTACGTATTTCGCAAATTCCAGGCTTCATGCAATCCCTCTACTGCCTTCCTGATTCGCATCCATTCACAACCATCGGAGCCATTCGACGTTGGGTATTTCTGTGCCATTTTCAACCACGCCACACGATATGGGTTACCAACTTTGGGACTAGAACCTGGGCAATCTATTATCGCGAAAACCATGTACATCGTGTACATAACTAAGAGTATCGTCGAGGGTCAGGTGGGAGACGCCGTAAAAAGGTTTGTTTGGTCAGTTACGATACGGTCCGGACCGACGTCAAAAAATGCCTTCTGACCTCTTTCGCGCCAGGATTCATTGGCGGCGCACCCACTGCCATCTGCAAAGGGGTGGTTCGTGGTACCCCGTGTGTCAGCTCTACGGTGAGTCCAGGAGCGCGTAGGTGATGGGACGGCCAAGTGGACCGCAATACCACGGAGTTGAGTTCCCCGGGCTTAACAAGAGCGGACCTATTGGCGAGGGCATTGAGGCCTTTGGTGAATTCGTTGGTGGTGCGAGAGGTGGCCGTTGTTGGGCGATAAGGCGCCGGTCTCTTTAGTAGACGGTGTGGCGGGGGGAGTCCTGGTAGTTACTACTTACCTTTTTATAGGCTGAGGGATATATAGTTGTATTAGGGCCCTGCTATGAATCAACCAATGGTGAGCTATCTTCGTTGAGGAGGACGGTTACCAGAGCAGTGAGCAGGACTCTAACTGCACCGGATCGTATCTATGCGGCCAGTCACCGCCACGGTGCAAGAGGTCAACAAGCTGCATTCGCTTTCATGCATACAAAACGTCTATCTCATCGAGCTCTGAGGGAAGAGGTGGGGGTGGTGAGGTCTGCCACGTCCGACTTGCCGGCAGCAATGTCGATGTGTCGTTTGGCAATGTCCGCCACTGATTCGTGGACTTCTCCGACTTTCCCTTCATCCGCTAGCCCGGGAACCCCCATCGCTCGCAAGAACTCGTTTGTGAGGAAAAACGCTGGAAGGAAGTCTGAAAACGTGCGTAATTCAGTGTGGGGAGGGATCGACAACCTGTGCGCTTGCTGCCATCCTGGAATGGGTGCCCTAGAAACGGGTACAGGGGGGGAAAAGTACCCTTTATGATTCCATACGAGAGTGTTGCAACAAGGTAAACTGCCGGACGATCAGGTTCATAACTGCAACATGAAGGGGGCGACTAAGAGCAGACTCCAGTTCGTTGGGCTTTACTACCACAGATTCTACTGGGTGGATCATCTGGGCGTTGATCCTTCGGGCATACTCTGGCGTGAACAGTCGAGCAAGACGGGCAGGATGAGCTGACACGTTGGTGGATCTCAGCTTGCGATGATGTTCGTGGGAACCCTCGGACCTGCAAGTTAGACGCAGCTGGAAATCCGTGACGAGGAAATTCCTCTCGCATACCTAAATTCCACCATGCTCGTCGACTTGAATGAACCTGTGGAATTAATTTGCCGGCTACTAGTAGTAAGCTACTATGGCCAGGAGCAGCCACATAACTAGGGCTCCGCATCCGACTGTTTGAGGTAAGAGAGAGGACTTGTTGGACTCGAGGATTTTTATTGTTCTCCAGCGTTGCTCGAGCCAAAAGGTCTACCATGTCGTGGTGTTAGCGCGCATCTTAGACGGCAAACCAGCGCGAAATACATGCCGACGTCAGAGTCCGTTGGAGTTATGGCGAAATCTTTTGGTTCCCAGCCTCTGAGGCGCAACGTTACGCCCTCGGTACCCGTCCCTGGGTTCCATCCTAAGGCCTCGGTGAGAGGTTTCTCTAGATACAAAGGCTGGCCGTCCAGCACGACCTTAGACTGCCGAATCTAGGAGGTTGCTGATGAAGAGAATCCACGTCCGCGGGATGGAGGGGTGTGGCGGAAACGTAGGATGAGCATTCGAGCCCCAATAAGGCCCGGATAGGGCTCTGGTGGCAATTCTCGATCCCATGATAGTTTTCAGCAGCGGTGAGGCCCGGTGATCCCCTGACCGTGTTTAGCTATTGGAATGTGGCCCGGATGGTTAGCCTCTATTAGGGCCGGAGAGGTGGCCATATAGATTATAGGTGTAGGACAGGATCAAGACAAGATGAGAGCGCATGATCGAACATTTACAGCGTCATTCCTGACCGTGGGCTAAAAATCAACGAATCCAACTCCATCTGCTTAGTTTCGAGGGCATGCTGAAGATCTTCTCGTGCTTTCAGATCCGCGTCGAGCGCTCTGTGTTTGCTCATAACAGCTTGCGGTTTGTATTCCCAGATATTCTTCATCATCGGCACGGATTCTGCCAACTTGTCCAGGACGAACAGCAAGAGCTTCGGAGTAGTGCCGCCATCAAACTGCGCATGGTAAGCGCAATGCAGGAACCCTGAGGACGTATGGCACAGTCACGTCATCGGTTGTTCTCATGCAGTTTTCACGACTTACAAGTATGATACTCATCATCCTTTGGGTAGTTTGCCGCAGCCTTGAGGTATTCCACTGACGCGTCGAGATACCGTTTGGATATATCTTCCGTGAGGGCACCACCATTAGCTTGCCGTGAGCGTTCCGCCTCGCCGAGGAGGCAAAGGCCACGGATACTGCACATACAATCAGTCCCAGTGTTCTACACAACATGTTTTGCAGCTTACGAGTGTGCTTGTCCGATGGGGTAACGGAAGAACGACAGGAAGAATGCAGGGTCTGGTACGTGTGGCTCGGTTGGTGCATTGGCAAGTTCGGAGAGAATTTCATCTGCTCTTGCGAGTAGCTCCTCGGAAAGGAATCTGCTGTGATTCCGTTTGCAAGTCTTGTGATGCCACAATGCATGAGTGCCCATATTATTAACCGGATATACGAAGTTTACCTTCATGAGCGCGTCAAGGCGCAGACACTTGACGCCGCGCATGAACGTTGGCTGGAAGATAGCGCCTTTCTCCTCGCTAGGTACGTCTTTCCAGCGTTCTGCACCCCATTTGAGGACTTCAATGGCAGAGGTGTAGAATTCGAGTGCGGTTTCTGCGTTGTTCCTCAAGACATCCTCGAAAAATGCCCGCATCATCCAGCCCCTTCACACGGATGTCAGCTTGTACATGTAACAGCCCGGGTTTGCATTCTTACCGTACTGTAACAGAAAGAGCGGGTCGGACAGACTTCCAGCCTTCAGCTTCCAATCGCTTAGGAGCTTCTTGCATGACCCCTCTAGGGCCACCTTCTGACCATGCATTCGTCATCGTCACCTCAAGCTGCACTAAGAATCCGATTAACTAAGCAATGACAGATGGCGCATAACCTCACTTTGTTGGTTGTACATTGACAGGAAGTTTTCATCCGAAATGTGGAAGACACGGCTGTCCTCTATCAAAGCATTGGAGAACATCGCAAGTACCTGGTCGGTGCATAAGCATTCTAGCGTGTTCTCTAACACTGAGGCCGGGGCTCACCCCACAACGGCCGACATATGCGGGTCCCGCTGGCGTTTGCCGCATGTGACCTTCTTTCATTGCATTCACAGCTTCCTCCCAACTCTGCCAAGTGGAAATGCAGGATTTAGCGAGAAGACCGCAGACTTGCAGGGGCTAATTGTAATCAACTTACCGTGTATGCTCTCTCAATTACCCATGCCTACATCCAGCCAGAGAAGAGCATCAATATGACATCGAGAAGAGGATGTGTGCAACCGTGACACACACTACTGTCCCATGTCTGCGAAGCAATCAGGCCGGGAATTATGGCCGCAGCTTTCTTCCAAGGTAACTTTTCACGTTCAGAGTGACCGATCGTTATCATTCCCTCCGGTTCCTTTGGATTGGCCTCCAAGTCTTCAAACTCGGCCTTCACTGCTGCAAGCTTGGAGGTGTACTGATCTCTCTGTTTGTGCTCTGCGAGGGTCAGGTTCCCTACCGGGAGCGCGCCCAGCGCACGCGTCCAGGCATCAATGGCCTGATCGATCCTATTTAATCCCTGCAAGAGCACAATGTTATAACTGGGATTCAGCGCCCCGCGTTTGGATGTGGACCCACCATCCTGGCTGTCGCCAAGTGTGCCCACGCTTTCGCGTATTCAGGGTTGATGTCCGTGGCCTGCCACACAAATGAGCCTGTGAGAACTGGTTTACATATTTATACTTACTAAATATACTCACCTTCGTGGCGTCTGCACTCGCATCCAGGTACCTTAGCGTGAACATCGTTCAGCTTGTCGATCCTGGCTTACGTTGACATGCAAGCGTACCTGTTCAGGCCGAGAGAGCAAGCGGCGCGGTTCGAGTACAGGATTGCATTTTCGTTATCACATTTGAGCGCCTCCGTGTACTTTGCGTACGCCCCCGCGAGATCCTTCTTAACGAACAAGGCGTTGCCCTCTGCTTTGAAGCGGTCGGCTTGAGAGGGACTTGGGGAGGCTTCGTGGTTTGGGATTGAAAGATAGACGGGGTTCGCTTGCCCTCATTTTACATACTTTTGGTTCCAATAGTGGCCGGGCCACCAATACGAGGCGACGGTCCCCGGGCACCCGTTCACTAGCATCACGTGACTACATCCGCAGCGCATCCCCGGGCCCACCGGGGGTCCTTCCGAACTTGATCCAAAACAACGGCTACACATGTCTACCGCCGTGTACCGTCCCCTTGCACAACTCTTCACGATGTCCTTCTGACCGTTGGGTTAGGCAAGAATTTGTTTCACTCCAAAACTACTGCTATGGATACAACGTGGACGAACCAGCAGCAGTCGATTACCTCCTGAGCAACTACCCCGAGTGGAGCAAAGTCTATCATCTATTCAAAAACCATTGGGCGGCCATGACCATCGTCGCTCGAGACCTCTCTGATGCTTGTGGTCTTACTGTCTGCGCAGACCGCATCTGGGTCGGTGGTGGATGTATTGGTCTCGGCATGGTGTTCATGGGCATCTCAATGGGAAACAATGCTCGCACCCCTGAAGACAACCAGAAGCTGAAGAAGCTGGAGCGAAAGCTTGTGGAACTGAAGCTTGTGACCACCCCAAAGCTTGAAATCCTCTGCTCTTGCTCATACCGACCTCACTTTGAGGAACCTTTCCACATGCACATGCTACCACCCCCAGATCGCTTTGAAGCAGAAGAAGTCTTCCAGCTGGCCAAACGCTGGAGGGAAGAACATGAGCGCCGGCGTCAGTGTAAAGGGAAGCGCCGACAAGGAAAGAAGGACGGGGTAGAAATGCGGTGAGCATGATCTATTTTGTTTGGCACGTCCCCTGACGTTTATCTTGCAGTGAGGTAGAGGGTGGCATGTGTGGGCTGAAATTGGATGATAAGGATGGCGAACGCGCTTGAATGTTCTGGTATTACCATGTACCATGTATTATTATCTTCGCGGCAACATGTAACATCACGCTCGCAGAATTGTGGACGCGACCGGTCACTTCTTCGAGCTTGACCGTTTCTTGGTCCTGTGTGTCACTATTGAGACATTAAGGTAATGCGGTGCGGGCGAAACCTATAAACATAACCCTACGCCGACGACCATCGCCTCCCAGGTGGAAGCCCTATTTCCCTTGCTAACGCTCAGTTGCTGAACAGAATGTTTGTCCAATCGGCCTCCTCGATCACGGCCCCTGACCAGACGTTCCAATGCACCGTATCCAACCCTTCGTCGCCTTCCAGGATACGCAACGTTCCCAAACTGTCAACTTTTTCCAGGAGCGGCAGAATAATCCGTTCAACATCTGCCGCCTCATACGAAAAATACCAGCAGAAGGAAACCTTCCGGTCAATTCTTTGCGTGAGCTTGAACATCGTACGGTCTGCCTCGCGCCATTTGTTCGTGTCTGTTGGGCCGAAACTGTAGGGAGCGGTGTGATCGAGCGTGACGTGGGAGAGGTGGGGGGAGGAGATGACCGGTAAAAGTTTCAGAGCGAGATCCTCCACCATTCCGGCCTCTTCTAGGTCTGGCTTAAGAGTCAGTTCGCGGAGCTCAGGGAATGATGCGTTGATTTCACGGATGGTGGCCCCCAGAAAGTTCGTCACGGTGGTTGAACGTTTGGTTAACGATTCCGCCGTAAAAGAAAGAAAAACCGTAGCCATACCTGATTGGTATCTGTAGCATAGACTCGTCCTCACCAAAACCGGAGAACACTTCTCCAAGATCGCGATAATAGGATCCGGCGTGCCAGTAAAACCAGCATCGATGGAGATTTCGCGGAAACCCAGAGGTAATCCCGATAAGAGACGCAAAAGCTTTTCTGCGGAGCCGTGCCCATTACTATCGGTGAATTCAAAGCGTCCGCCGAATCGGGGGGATTTGGAAGGACGTTTCCAGTCTGGTAACCCAACGAGGTAGTGCGCGTCTTCAACGACCAAGTTGTCCAACGATGGAAACCGACAGATGAATTCGATAAGTGTCATTGGGGAAACCTTCCAATGAACCAACTTCAGAGTCTTGATAGAGGGTGCGATCGTCTCGAAGCCATCAGCAAGAGCCTCAACTGGGTTGCATCCCTGTATGGACCGGTTGGTGATACCAGCCAGGATTAAAGACTCCAACGCACGAAAAGCCCCGAGGTGTTCCAAACCCGCAATGGAGGGCTTGCTTATCGACCCATGGTTCTCGGTTCCATTGGATCATGGCCAACCCGCGAACGTAAGACTGCACACTGTGGTGGGTGGGAAACAGGTCACAGTATTGTGTAAGCATTTCCGCAGCCGCAAAGACTATCCTCTGGAAGAGGAAATGCCTGCTTCTGTCAACACAACAGCGCGATATTAGGGAGCACACGCGTAATGATTGGTCGTCGTCCTTGAGCTCGTCTATGAACTTGTCGACCAATTCCTGGGGAATGCGTTCCATCCTGACGGCGTAGCGTGTGGTAGATGACGTGGCGTGGCAGCTCGAAATGGGGAGTCGACCTACGTTGCAGTTCGGTCGGCTTGTGGTGGAGAGAAGAGTAAAAAAAGTACACCGGATATTTCCAGCCCACCTTTTTGTTGTCCACGGATCGCTGGGGTGGCTCTGAGGCGGCGTGAATAAAAGGGAAGCGGATCGGACCAAACTGACATGGACCACGGTGCACTTCGAACCGGAGGCCGAATCCCTGGGGGAGGGACTCTAAAAAACGGTGTGGGATATATATTGCGCTATCAACACAGAGTATGCTCTTACTCGTCTACGATTATCCCGTTGTTTTTGCAAGATTTGATTCCTACATGAATCCCTTCGAGGTCAAGTACTCGACGATGACCGCTACAGACTGGGTGACATCTAGCTCGTTTGTCTTGAGGTGAACCTCTGGGCTCGGTGGAGCCTCGTACGGCGCAGAGATACCGGTGAATTCTTGAAGGCGCAGGATAACCGGGTGTCAATACACACAGGGCACCGGATGTACGGGACATACCTTTGATCTCCCCAGTTCTGGCCTTCTTGTACAAACCTTTGGGATCGCGCTCTTCGACAACCCCCAACGGTGCGTCAACGAAAACCTCTACGAATCCCAAAGATGACTTCTCGTGCAACTCTCGAACGAGTGCGCGATCCGAGATATACGGGGAGATGAAAGCGGTTATCGTGATCGCACAAGCGTCCGTGAACAGCTTGGCCACCTGAATCGAATCAAATCAGAGTCAGAGGGATAGACGGAGTTGTTCATACGGAAAGCAACAGACCTCGCCGATCCTTCGAATGTTCTCATTCCTCGACTTTTCGTCGAACCCGAGGTCCTTATTCAACCCGAACCGGACGTTATCGCCATCGAGCCTGTACGAAAACTTCCCCAGGTGCAACAAGTGTTGCTCCAACGCACAAGCGATCGTGGACTTGAAATCTCCATGAGCCATCCGCATCTCCCTAGAGACACCGATCCATCGCTGACCTTTCCACTGGCGCTGAGACCAGTCAGCCAAACCGTGACGCCCTTCTGTTTGAGTAGGTCGATACGTTCGGACGATCCCACAGAGCCGGGGTGGGAAGTGATGTTGGTGGCCATGGGTAAAAGGACAGTGAAGTTTTGGGTGATTGCGCGATCCTTACGTTGGCATGCTGAACCATTCGGGCACACCTAGGAGCATGGCGCAGGCTGGTAACCACTGGCAGGGCGCACAATACCGGATCTCGAGCCGTAAATAGCCCTTGGCATGTTCACGGCAGATCGCGGGTAAGCGAATGGTGGTACAGAATCAAGAACGTCAGATGACACTGGAATTGCGTCTTCTGGTAGTTTTAAAGCACACCCAAGTAGCGCACATGTACATAACTCGTTTAACGTACAAAAATCTTCGAAAAGATCCAATGTTTGGAGTTATCCCCGGGATGCAGGGTCTTAGAGAGGTTCAATGTGGGGAATAGGTCCGACCGGAACGATCCTCTGGGGGTTCACCTACACGACGCGTTAGTCACAGCTTCGAAACAACGATCAGAAAGTATACATACAAAGGCGTGGGACCAGAAGTAGTGAGTCTTGATGTGGTCAAAGTTCGTGGAGTCCTTGAACGCAGGGTTCTTCCAGTACAACTCCTTCATCCACCTAACTCAAGGTCAGAGTCTGCGGACGCTCGGATACGAAACCAGCCAACCTGTTGATATTCGGATATCCATGGCGGATATCGCGGACGTTACATTTGAAATGTCTGACGTAGACTGGATCGAAGCGAATCTGGACCGGTTACAAAGTGTTAGACACCCCCAAAAAACGAGCACCCCAGGAGAAGTGACGCGGAAACGCACGATGGTGACCCAAAGTCTAATATCAGCTTCGGTCAGTTGATTGTTGATAAGGAATTCCCTGCCCTCGAGCATCTTTTCGGCCTTGTCCAGGGCCTCGAACAGTGGGTAGACGGCGGCCTCGTATGCTTCGGTGCTGTTCGCGAAACCGGCTTTGTAAACTCCATCTGGACAGACAACCGGTCAACACTCTGGAAGCGAGAGAGAAGACTGAAAGTGACCAACTGTTGATAGTGCTGTAAACCCAATCGTTGACGGAGTCGATTTCCTCGCGAAGTTCCTTGGGATAAATGTCGATCTTGGCCTTGTCGGTGGGAACGAGATCGTTGAACTCGGTATTGAACATTCTGATGATCTCGGAGCTCTCGTTATTCACGATTGTTTTGTTCTTCTTGTCCCAAAGGACGGGAACGGTAAACCTGCGGGACATGTTATGTAACGTGTTCCCGAATATCAGAACACGGTAAAGCGGACGGACCTTCCAGCGTAACTTGGCTCGGCCTTGAGATACAGATCTTTGACGTGTTCCGAACCGTACAACGGATCGATCTCTGCTGCAGGAAACTCGTCGACACTTGCGAAGGGCCATCCGCGGTCGCCCATGCGGGGGGAAACAACCGTTACGGCTGGAAGCGGCGATATCAGATCTACCTCTTCCCATGGAATGGACTGCCACTTTGACGTACGAATGACTTCATCGAGACCCTTGAGCTTTCGGGTGATCAAGGTCCTCGTCGCCCAGGCTACACATGAGACGTGTGTCAGTCCAAAGTCTCTCGTTTCAGAAAATTTGCTCAGCTGACTACTCACGGCAAGCATACGACACATAAAGATGGTAGCGGTCTGCAACCGGGGGGGGGCTGAGGATCTGAGTGGGAAAGCGAGGTTTGGAAGGCGCACCTTTTTCCGGAGAGAACTGGGCACCTTTCCGAACGAAATTCCTGAAGGACGAAGGCGCTCTTTTGAAAGAACCATCAGGTTCGACCTTCATCTTGTTGATGTCGGACTGGCCGGAGACGTCTTGAGACATTTTTCGTGTTTGCCGACACTTGAAGGTTGCGACGAGAGGAGTTGTGGGGTGAGCGAGCCCAGCGAGGAGTGTTTTATTAGCCCCTTGGCCGGGGATGCTTATCAATCTAGAGGTCACGATCTCCCTGGATGACCTTGCTAGTGGGAAAATCATTTCCACAATAAGGGTCGGAGGGGTCCGTTCGAGGCTACAAGATCGTTTGATTGCAAAGCGCCGAGCCGGTCGAATACCAAAACTGAAGTCCACAACCGTCTTCGACTATTTGAATCTCTGACACACACTCTTCAAACCTCGTGTTCAACAACCTCACGTCCCTTCCGATAACGACCTCCACCTCGGGACCACACAGTAGCTGTCCATTCAACACCGACCAAGCCCGGATCACCCTGTCTTGCCCAACGGCAAAAATGAATCGTTCGGAGGGGTCCACGGCGAACGCCTAGGCCACGGCATTTAGTAAACATCGAGGGGTTAACCCGCTACGGAAACTTGACTGACGAGCTTTTGGCTGAATGAATTCACGTGACCAAGGAACGAAGTGAAGGGAGTGGACTCGAGCGGGTATCTGAGGTCGAAGAGTTCCAATCGGCCATCCATGCCACCGACCAACAGCCGGTCCCGCCCGATCGTACGTAGATGTGTGATAGAGCTCGCCTTATATCGATTGGATAGGAGAGGCTTTTGGTTGTGCGACCATGTTCTGGTGTCCCACCTCACAATTGTACCACCACGTGTGCCTGTGTACACCAGATTCTAAAGAGAAGGTCAGTTGAACAAGGACACCGAAGGACGAAGAAAGTCGGCGAAGTGAACACACCGGGTCCTGATAGATTGCCAGTACATCAGAAAACGTGTCCAGGACGCGGAACCCAACGGAAGCATTCACATCAGGAATGAAGATTCCTTTGCCATGCATGCCTGGGTGGAAATCATGTCTATTTTGAGCCGGAGGCGAATGGGCCGAAGAACCTACCCAATGCCAAGCTGTTACCCATCAGGTGAGAAGTCCAGACGTCGTACACGGACTTGGTTCCCGGACTGAGAATGAACGACCTGTGATTGGGTCAGACATTTGTTTGCGGGTAAAAAAAACCATCATATCTTGCGAAGTCGTACTTACTCCGCGGTGGCTGCATTTTGAACAACAATTTTGCAAGGTGATCCGAAAGTCGTTGCCCTGAGGTCAGGGACTGTTGTATGAGTCATGAGACGTAAGGATCAAGAAACAAGAACTCACACAGAGAGCGTTCCAGAAGAACTGATGGAGGAAATCTACACAGAATGAGATGGAATTGGCAACAAGGGATACACGTATCTCACATGTGAGGGCAGTTTGAACTCCCTCGTTGGGGCAACGTCACCTTTACTCAGGGAGTAGAGCCAGCAGTTGACATCGCTGATTACAGTATGGGTGTGGTCATCTTGCAGTAGGATGATCTGTGGTGTGGTTCACGTTGGGGGGTGTTAACTGGGGGGGATGGGGGAATGGCTGACATTGAAAGCGTTTATGTTGCCTGTTGTATGAAAAGCCTCATTGGGCGGCGGTCTAGGTGATTTTACAATCTGGGAACAGGAGATTTGGCTGCCATCGGGAGGGCGCACTATCATCGTCCCTCAATAAATCCGAGAATGTGTATCAATACACTCACTGGCTGAGCTGGGAGAGACGTGGGAGGGTCGGGGGAGCTCGTAGCACACCGTTGATCCCACGATAGATAGATGGAATCACGGGTGCTTTTGGCGAGTTGAACGGTTGAAGGGGTTGATGTTGTGAGGACGGGAGGCTATGTTGTGGCGGGGATGCGACGGAGAAAGGGGGCGAACTTGATGCGACATGGAGGGGAAAATAGCGATTTTTTTGGGGATCCCAGTAGAAACCCGGGATGTCTCGTGGAGGCATGATCGTCGTCACGACGTGTGGTCATGCGCCGCGAGGATGAGGAACCGTGGGACGAGAACAAAAAATAACACTCGCAACGACGAAGGGTCTTGGTCGAAGACTGGGCAGATTGCCGCCAAAGATCTAAATTACCAGCCGACGCGGGCGATGTGGAAGAAAAGGAGTGAGGATGATCCTTCCACCTGAAACTCTGATTAGAAGAAATCTCGGACGAAAAAAAAAAAAGTTGATGGGGCACCCGAGGGTCTCTCTCTCTTTTTTTCTTTTTCTTTTTCTTTTTCTTTTTGGGGGTTTACCGTCGGCGCGGTCGTCGTGGACGGGGCGAACGGGTGGAAAGGGTGTGGTCGTGATGGCGTTGGAATTTCAGTTTCGATCATAGTCACCGCTTGCACTGCGCCGTCGTCCTCGTCGACGCCGTCTTGGAAAACGTGTGCAGTTTCCGGCCTTTACGACGGGATGGGATTGGCATTCATTCGTGAGGAGGGGCTGGCGCCGTTGTGCGTCTGCATGGATAAGGTATTTGCAGAAGTCTCCCGCTACTTCGGATTGGTTATATGTAAACGTTTTACGTCCGGGGTGCCCTCCGCATCCCTGTTGTTCTCCTCAGGTTTTCTGTCCGCACTCGCCTCTGCTGCCCTTGTACAGCTCGTCCCTCGAACCGTCTCTGCCAGACATGGTGGCACACAAGCGGAGGCGATCGCTCCAGGCGCTTTTCGTCCCGCCCTTCCTCCAGAGCTCGGCAACCAACAGGTCCAGGTCTCGCTCCGAGACCGGACAGAGCCAGCCTGTCACCATCAACAGCCCTACTCCTCAAACCACCACCACCATATCCCAAGCCTCGCCCCAGTTGGATCCATTCTCTCAAGCCCTCTATTCCTTCACATCCACAGACAATGTAGTATCGCTCGACTCGTCCTACGGCGACCTCTTGGACACCGACCCCTTTGCAAACCTCTCCACGCCCCCGTGCTCCCCAACCAGCCAAGAAAAACCGCTCCCACAGCTTCCCCCCTTGCACGGTGTCCTCCCCGCCTCTACCATCCCGCGTTCCCCTCTTTCACCAGCCAAGCTCCGTACCCATCCTCTCCTTACCCCCGGCATCAAACATACCTCCGCGACAACCCCTTCCTCACCCGTCTCTGGCGCATTTCACCTCCCCTCTTCCCCGGCACGTCCTGCGTACACTAAGCCCGTGTTCCAGCCCACCCCATCCTTACCCTCCTTGCGTTCTCTGTCACAAGGTCAATACATCCCGACGCGTATGGTGAGTTGATCCTCCGATCGGCCATCCGCCCCGTTCTCATTCATCCCTGGACAGATACGTAAGGGACGTGTGGGCGCGACTCTGCCGATTGAGCCTTGGAATCAGGTCGAAAACCCCGACCCCGTCTTGGAAGAATCTTGGCTCTCATCCATTGATCGCCCATGCCCGTCGGAACACCCGCCTCCGCACGATCGTGTGCGGACCATCGACAATGTCGCAATTTACTCCGGAGGTTTTAATGATTCTACTGAAGACATCGTCTCCTCAGCCGACCCCCCGGTCCGTCCAGAAATGGACTACAGGATCCCGACTTCCCTTTCGAGGCATCCTTCTGATCCCTCTTTTTTGTCGGCGTGGGATGACAGTCTTTCGTCCCTCTCATCGTTCACCGCCGAGTCCGAGTCCGATTTTCAAGGTCCGACCAGCCCCACCTGGAGCGCCTTTTCTCGTCGGAGTTCTGGCGAAGGCAACGCTTCGAGCGTTTTCGACGCCCCTTTGCCCTATTCTTCCCTCGTCGGTGTGATAGATGCCCTCAACTCGGGTACCGGCCTCTCTCGTTCAAACTCCCACTCTTCCGTTTCACTATCGGACGAGGACTTGGTCTCACCACCTCCCCTTGATGGCAGTCAAATCTCCACCCCTCTCGCCTTGCCCGTTCTCGTCGACTTCCACCCTGGCACTTCCGCAGAAACAATCCGTCCTTCGCCTTCACAGCTCACACGGCTTAGATTGAGCGAGCGATTATATTCGGAAGGTCTCTCCAGGCAAAGATCACGCTCGTCTTCCCAATCTTCGTCGGTCATCTCCCCGCCAGACACTAGGCCTGTCACGCCGGACCCTTCTGAATATTCATACCTTTCAATGGAAGAATCTGACGAAGAGGATGACGAGGATGGCATTTCGTATGACCAGGATATTGAGCGTGCAGATGATCAAGTTGACAACACAGAGGACGACCACCAAGATGTCTCTGAGGTCGAGACGGTGTATGACCGGTATAGTCTAGTAATTGGCGGCCTCCGCGGCGATGACGTTAAGGGGGATGTGTCTTCGACAAGCTCGGAACAGCCTGAGGACGGGGAAGGTTCATCGAGCGGTCATTATGGTGGCGGGAGATATGCTAGCACTAGCTCGAGCGGGTATGGCTATGGTAGCCTGGGTAGTCGATCCCCTGGAACCCATGGATCGAGCGGAGGTGCCTCTGGTTCCGGTGGTGGACGGGATGGGAATGGGAGACGACCATCGCAACCCTCAATGCCTCTCCATGGGACGGAGGAAGACGAAGATACCGATTCTGCTGACGAATACGGTGAGGACAGGCCTTCTACCAATCCCCGTCGACCCGTAGCTCCAGTCAGGAAACAACCTTCAGATGAAGACGACGTGCCACTTGCTCGCTCGATCCCTACTGCCTTGAAAGCTCAAAAGACCATCAGGAAAAAGGTGAGGGAGGAGTCCGCGCAAAGGAGGCAAGAGAGGGCGATGCGGATGCAAGCTAAGATGCAGAACATCTCCGGTTTTCCTCATTCTGCCGGACCCGCCACCACCGCGTTCCCACACGAGCAAATTTCTCCCCCCCTGATTCCCACCAGGGCCACTGGGAGGGCACGGACTCAGACCTTACCCCCATCAATGGCAAATCATTGTTCCCCTTTTGCAGTGGATGACTTGACGAAGAAATTGATGGATGTCCAAGCTTCGATTACCGGCCCCAACAACCAGGAATTACATCGATCCGGGACAAAGTCATCTCATCAACACACTCGAGAACCTGGCCCCTCGTCAAGGTCACGACGTCCCTCGCAAGAACTGTCTCAACCTCTCCCTCCCGCACCCACTCATCCCACCCATGAAACCTTCCAACAACCCACACTAAAGCCTACGCGTTCTTTTCACCGTCCCGCGGCGGCCTTACAGCCAGATACCCACGAACCGCTGCCGACTTCAGGGTCGGGAGGTGCTGGTATTGCCCCCTCACGATCCATTCGCAGACCCCGGACAGGTGATCCGACCACCAACAAACCCTCTACCTCCGTCTTCTCCAACCTTTCCCTTCAAAGGTCTAGGTCAGCCAAGCCGCAAAATCAGTCAAGACCCTTGGATGAGGATTACGGGTATCCAGGTCGACCCTCTGCGTCCCGACCCTCCGCAGAGGTCCCTGTCGATCCCCGGGCCCATTGGAGCGAAAAAGCGGCCGCTTTGCCGCCCGTTCCTCCCATCCCCACGTACGAAATGTTGATGAGGCAGAAGTCTGGAGAGGCTTGGCAACAGAATGTTTTCCTCGGTGATATGCAGAGATCCACGGTCGTCGAGGTTGGCCCGACCACCTCTGCTCAGGATGTCATCGATGTTATAGAGAGTCGGGGCGAGACGGGCCCACGCGATCCCAGCAATAATGGGGGAAAGGGGTGGATGTTATTCGAACTTGCTCAGGACTTTGGAATGGGTACGTTGTTCTTTCGTGGTGTGGCTGTACATCCGTTGAACATGACTGTCCGTAGAGCGACCAATCCGGTGCTTCGAAGTCCTTGCAGACGTCAGAGCCTCTTGGAATAAGGAAAAAACCGTAAATTCCATCTTACTCAAGAGGACCGCTTTGAGTTCGCGTTTGTCTGTGGAGGTAGGAAGCGCCCGTCGACGACTCCTTGATGGCGCTAACTTTAGCTTTTAGGCTTTACCGTTGACGTCCCCTACATGTCGAGGATACCTCGAGTACGAGGTCAAGCGAGGCAAATGGTCGAAGCGATGGATGGAACTCCGGGACAATAGCCTCTGGCTCTCGAAACGCGACAACGGTAAAGACGAAGTGTTCCTCTGCAAACTCACAAACTTTGACGTCTACTCCGTGACGAGAGTGATGAAGACACCGAAACCGTTCGTCTTCGCCGTCAAGTCAACGGAGAACCTGTCGTTATTCGAAAACACCGCGGATTATTTGCACACATTTTGTTGTAAGGAGAAGGAGGGACTGGAGTGGATGATGAATATCCTTCTTGCTCGGGTAAGCCCTCATCGCATTCGGGTATTTTGTTCGCCCCGGGCTGATAACTTGCACCTCATGAAGTCATGCGTTTCCTATCGGGGAAGACGACCACAACCCAAGCCCACCGGTGCTTCTCTTTCTCGGGCCGGCACCCGCCGGGCTCCGAGCAAACCTGGACAAACTCTCGTTTCAATCCCTCCTCCACCAACCGTACAGACCGTGCCCACCAATGCAGTGTTCGAGCCTGGCTCGTTACTAGCCGCACGGGTGATGTAAGAGCACGTGCGTATTTCGGATCGTTGGTTTTTGATTCCGTGGGCCAGAACCATTCGTTCGTTCGCTCGTCTCTCCTTTAAACCTTGGTCTTTGCGTAGGCACATTCATACCTTTCGGATCTATCCTCCTCAAACCTCCTCTATACTTCATCGTCGGTCCCTACCGGCACCCTGCGTCGCTCAACTCGTTTTGTGAAGCATTACTGCGACGGCACACCTTTCCAAGATATCCAGGATATTGTCTTATTATTATACCTCCGTGATGTTGTCGACACATACAATTGTATCAGAAGGTTACATGATAAGCGGGCGACCGGGTCACTGTCCATCAGGCTACGCCTTGTGGAGACACGCCAAACGAACAAGAGTCATTTGAGGACCGCCAAGGAAGGCGCGAGGATAGGAACACACCCGCACATTACTTACGGCGGTTTCCGAAGACCTTGCCCTTCATTGTTCCTTGTGATTGGTCGGCGTGCAAGCGCAACCGATGTTGATAATTTTCCAGTATGATATCCAAAATCGCGATTGTCACATTACACCTACACAATGTCGTCGGAACGAACGATTGTATTAGAAGTTATACGATATCAGAGTCTTGGGGGGTTTAATGTCATAAGGTCATGAGATAACAAATACATAGCGGATGAACAAAGGGAGAGACGAAGTGAGTGAAGCAGGAGTGAAAAGAAAGGAATTCGCAGAAGACGCCGGGTTTAATCACCTTCGGGCGACTCTTTTGCGCTCCCGACCATCCTCCAATTCCACCTCCATCGGATCACTGGACGGGAAGACAACGGGAGGCATGCTAGCGCTATTCGAAGCGTTCATGCTCCTCGTGCTCCTCGTGCGCCGCCTCGAGGACGGAGTTTGAGACGGGATGGTCGGTGACGTCGCTGTCGGCGAATCCATCATCATCATGACTGCGTGTCTACGTTTGGCGCCAGCGGAAAAAGGTTCAACCTGGTTTGGGATATTGGAAAAGGTGAAAGGGCCGGGAGTGTCATCGATTGTAACTGGTTCGATGGCTGAGATCGCCGGAGGGGTGGGAGATTCCTTCCTTCGCTTCCCAAGTGAGAAACTAGTTGAATGAGACGGAGGCAGAGGGGGGCGAGATGAAGAGGGGGAAGGGGAGGAGGGTTGAGTTGGAAGATGCGAAGAGGTCCGACCGGGCGGTGAGTTCGGAGTAGCCAGTCCTCCCACAATCTGTGGTACGAGGTAAATCGGTTGCTCAATAGATGAATGGGATGAACGGTACTCACCTGCCGCTTTGTTCGGGACGGTGGCTTGGGACCACTCTGGGGTGGTTGAGGGTCTTTCTCCTTTTCCTTCTGCTCTTCCTCGTCTTCCTCCTCCTCGCGAGACTTGATGGCGTCGCAACGGGCTTCGACCCAGTCCATGATCCTTCCTACCGACATTGGGTTCTCGCCCGCGTGATCGCCACCAGCGGAAACACCCTGCTGGATCATGGAGAGAATATCCTGGCAAGCAGCTGCGTATCCGGAATTGTAAGCCCGTTTCGATGTCTGTCGAGAGGATCTGTAGAGAGTGGTGATGCTCAGAGCGGCCGCTGTGAACCGCAAAGGAATCGCTCTTTTTGTCAGCCTTCGGGTTGGGGTTGGATTAAAGAAATAAGATCAATACCTTTGAAGTTGTTGAGGAGATCCTTTTCCGCCTTTGCGAGATTCGAGTTTGGAAGTGAGCTTGCGAGGGTGTTGAGGTTGAGGGAGGAATCCATGTTGGTTGGTCGGTGGTGGTGGTCAGAGCCGAAGAAGCGCAACCGACCGTTTGCGTCGCATCCCCTGTGATTCTGAAACAGGTGCGATGCTAAGACACCTCGCCGGGAAGGTAACGATACATTGTACACGACAAAACGGCGTAGTATTCAAGCACGTTCGCCATTCTTATCATCCAATTCCAGCTCACGCAGGCCACACCGTGCCAAACAAATAGATTACGCTCACCGCATTTTTTGCGTCTTCCTTCTCTCTTTGTCAAACCTTCCGTTCATCCTGACGTCAACGTCGACGCCCTTGTTCCTCCCACCGGTATTTGGTCAGCCGGAAGATATCTTCTTCTCCCCAGAAGGACCACTCTGGGGAAGTAGTATGCTCACACGGAAGGGCCTCTCAAGGTGAGGTCGGTACGTACAAGAGCAGAGGACCCCAAGCTCTGGAGTAGTCACAAGCCTCAGGTCCATAAGCTTTTGCTCCAGCTTCTTCAGCTTCTTGTCGCCTTCAGGAGTGCGAATATTGTCTCTCATCGAGGTGCCCATGAACACCATGCTGAGACCGACACATCCAGATGCTGTCTGCGTAGACGGTGAGGCCGCAGGTGTTAGAGAGGTCCTAAGCGGCGATGGTCATGGCGGCCCAGTGATTTCTGAGTAGATGCTGGGATTTGCTCCGTTCGGTTGCAAGGAGCTAATCGACCGTTGCCGGTTCGTTCACGTTGTATCCGTAGCAGTAACCTTGGGGTGAAATGAACCCCCGGCTAATCCAACGGTCAGAGAGGCACCGTGGAGAGCTGCGCAGGCCCTGAGCTCGCCTGAGACGGTACGTGGAGGACACACATACACCGTTTTGTAGGTTCGCACCCGACTGTGAGGAGGTCCCGAGGGCCGGAGCCGGATCCGGGCTTGCGCCGAGACTACACCGTTTTGGACTTCCCCCGCCGATCAATCTAAAGATCGGACTTCTCATCCCCTTGCCATGGTATGACATCACTGGTCGCCGTTCGACTCCAGTGTGGGGTGTGTATAAAGAGGGGCATTGCCCTCCTAAGCCTTTGCACCTCCTATCCTACAACTTGATCCTTTACCATGACTTCCTCCGTTCAACCCCCAGTTCTCAACCCTCCCCTCGGCACCCCCTCCAGCGAGTGGGCTGACAAGACCACCTCTTCTCTCGATCCATCTTCCCAAGGGACACCTCAGAATACTACCTCTGGACAAGCCACCGGTCAATCGCCCGGCGTGACTCCTGGGAACGAACTTCCTGGAGCGTTCCCTAAACACGGTCAAGGAGAGACTTCTACCGGCACTACCAACATTACCGAAACCATCGTCGATACTGCGAAACAATATCTTCCTACTAGTGTTGTAAACACAGTCGGGACCTTCATGGGTAAGCTCCTATCTCCCAGCATTAACGAGAAACGTTCCTGGTCTCACTACCTCAAGGCGGCAACAACAACTCCACAGTAACTACAAGACCCGATAATGAAGTCAGAGCTTCGGAGCATGACGTATATCACAAAACGTCGCTCCCTTCGCAAGAACTGCGTGGAGCCTTACCCCGTGAACATACCGGGGGTGCAGGGTCTCTCCCCGGGGCTTCCATCGAGAAAAGTGTGGCTCTCCTTCCAGACGAACAAGCAGAGTGGTCTGAATGGAACACCTCTGCCGGACGCAACACCCCTGGATATCAAACTCCAAGTAACCGTCAGTCCATCTATCCTCGTTCTTAACCCTCACCCAAACCCATGTCCCCTCAGTCCAGGGGAATGCAACCAGCCTTAGCCAAACCGCCACTCAGAAGGCGACCAACCTTGGAGTTGCCTCGGGCATCGTCAAGGCTGACGATCCTCCGAGGCAAACGACCGAGGACGTTGGTAAGGGGTATCCAGAAACCCTCACCAGCGGTGACATTGCTGGCGCTCAGCAAGCCGTGGGGAATATCAAGCCGGGTATGCCCGCACACCTCTTCTCTTCGCACACAACATGATTCAGAGCTCCTACTTCTAGTCGCTTTCGACATCAAACAAGCACACAACGTCTCCAAGCCCTCGATGGAGAAGCAAGGACAACAACCTGGAGAACACACTGATGGTGTAGGCTCCCTTCCAGGTGCTAAGGACGAGCAGGGCGTCGCTGTCCTTCCGCAAGAACGGGCAACCAAGACCACAGAAATGGTTCGTCCAGAACATCACGAAGAGCCCGGCGATATCCCAGGCGAAATGAAAAAGTCCACCGGTACCAGTGACGTTGGCGTCGGTGGTGCCACAGATCCTGTGGAGCAGAACACACAATCAAGGGTTCGTAATAATTTCGTCTGCGATCATTTGAAGCTTGTCGACCCCAGAGGGGCGCACAATGGGGTGAACTTCGGTCACAGGGCCATTAGAAGAGTGGGCATGCGCTACCGCCTTGACTAACGCACCCACCCCTGCCCTTTTGGTGTCTCCCGATCCGTATTTACCCTGTGCCAACTCGAGTCTGACTCTTCGTTTTACCACAGGACCACCCAAACGAGACCGTCACGTCCGAACCCAAGACTGCCGGTTCCGAGCCTGGTCAACCTCGCAGTGCGTTTAATGAGTCCGAGAATCTCGCCAGTGTCCAAAGGTCTGGCGGTAGCGAGGGCAGCGCCGAAGGTCAACATAAGGCTAGTTTGAAGGAGAAGATCTCCGGCGGAATGAAGGTCGTTTCTGGAAAGCTCGGTCACGACAAGACCAAGGTCGAAGAAGGAAAAAAGTTGATGCACGGTCAGTTGGCGTAAACCCCTCCTCTCACTCCATCCCGTCTGCAACATCGCCTTTGTGTACCATATTATCGATCGATTTCTCAACGGCCCAGCACCACACAACGCGGAGTTACCTGTATTATAGCCCCCTTCTTAATCCAATTTTGACATTTGGCGTTCAACGTTCTGCACTAACGCACCCTCGGATTAAATCCTTACGAGTCAACTGTGGACAGTCTGCACATTGGATAACCCTCCTATATTTTCACGGCCGGTAAACCAGTGGCCTGGTTATTCGCAAATACGGTGCTATTGCTGAGGTTTCCGCCGAGCTGTTCTGGTCGAAAAATTTGTTGTACACGGAATAATTTCATTTCCAAAAAAGTTTCGGTGCATAGAAAGGACGCAGCGCGCGGCAAGATCGAGCGCAGAGAACAAGGGGGAGGGCAAAAGTGCAGAGAGTGCGTGCATAATGAACGATTTTACCTCCAATTATCGTTGAGGGTGGCATTGCCGGAAGCGGGAGTTTCCCATCTCCAGTTGGGATCGGAAGCCCAGACGATGTTGCTACCGCTCTTCTTGATGTACTTGTACTCAATGACCACGCTAGCTGGCAACGTGACAGTCCCTGGGGGCCCATATCCCGTTAGCGAACCTTTTTTATTATTACACAAACCCGGGTTGAAATATTCACCACTCCAGGTCGGGTAATTCGCGGGCGAGAGAGGGATCGCGTTGTCTGGGCACCAGTTGCAAAGTTCCGGAACCGATCCGACGAGGAAAACGTTCTCTATCCGAATTGCAAATGGAAAAACGTTTGAGTTATGTGCGTCAAGGGTCCCTTCCATGGGAAGGATTTTCTCTCACCTCCAAAGGTTGTGGTTGCCTGGACGTTGAAATTCACAGAGACGGTGGGCCAAGGGTTAGCGGCACAGGATGATGGAACGGTCAATCCAACAGCTCCCCAAGGGGGTGGGATGAAACCGTCCCGAGCTGCGAAAGCTGTGAGAGCGCTAGCGTAGGACCAGGTAAGGTCTCGCGCGCTCAGAGGAGAACCATCATCACGGGTATATTGTTCAGCCAAACTGCCGTCGGATGGGGTGTAGTTGGCGTTGATGAGAATGAACCCATCGGCAAAGCTTTTAACAGAGGTGGTCAAGGTGGAGTAAGTCGAGGTTGACGCCGCGTAAGAACCAGTGATGAGGCTGGGGATGAATTGACGGAAGAAAGAGAGAGAGGTGACGGTGACGTCGATCTCTTGTTGTTGGTTCCAAACGATGAGAGCGTCGTAGAGTTGCTCAGCAACAGCGAAGGTGGACAAATACCAGGGCTGGATTAACGATATCGGTCAAAGGGACAGTCACGTAGAGGTCCGAGTACGCTCACATTGCCTCCATAGTACACGTCCTCCGGGTACCTTCCGGTCGCGACAGCGGCATTGGCCGCAATGCCGCTGTTGATCGCGTAGATACTTCGGAAGGAGTCGACGTATACTTTTAGGTTGGACAAAGCGACATCGGAGCATGGTTGGAACGTTGCAACATCGCATCCCGCGGTCGGGTCAAAGAGGTGGATGGAGGTGAGAACAGTGTTGGAATCAATTCCAGAGCGGCCACCGCCGGTGTTGGCGGTGAAGTAACCACCGGTGGTGCTTTTGTAGGTCTCAATGATCGGTCAGCGTGAAGGTCGATGGATGGGATGAGAAATGCATACCTGTTGGAAACACAAGAGGTTGGCTGCCTGGGTATTGTACCCAGAAACAACCCCGGTCTGACCAAGCTTCTGTGCGAGTGCAACGCCTTCCCTCAACGCCCTGTGTTGAACGGCAGTCGTGAAGAAGGAAGAAGAGTTGACCTCCTCCCACAAGTCGAAGCTGGAATGCGTCAGAAAACGAAATACAAACCATGGGCAGAGACGTACGTCGAAAGGTTCCAGTTATTTTGAACGTAATCGAGATCCAACTTGAGGACAGGCCACAGGTTCTGAGTGACCCATGTAGTGTTCCCATTCGCGATCAACCAGTTGGCGTAAAGAATGAGGGTAGTGGCTCGCAGAGCTGGACCATCCCTTTGTGGTCGACCTGTGTTTATCCTAAGCAAAAAAAGAACCGAGGCACGGGAACGTGTGAACATACCCCAACAACCGGCAAAAGCGGACTCGTCAATGTGAAATTTGGGTTCAGCCAAACCACCGGTGAACACAGTGCCACTAGGATTGGACACCTGCTGGATACGCTTCTGGGACTCGAAAAACTGGTCGATCTTTCCACGTAGGGAAACGTCTTCCCCGCTCACGACTTTTTCGGTGATCACTTTGAAAACGAGAGAAGCATCACGAATCCAGCTGTAGAGATAGTTCGGGTCAACGGTGTTCGGGCTTGCAATGGCGACTCCAGCCTGATGGGCGAAATCCTCGGGTCAAACGGAAACGAACTCGGGAGACACCGAGGTTGGCGAACCTTTGTGCCAGACGACTTGGAGCCGTCAGGTCCAATGTTGGCCAAAAGGCCCGATTTTGCGATCTGGGACTCTTTTGCAATATACTGCTCGACAGGAGTCTGTCCAAAGACATTCGCGACGTAGGCGAACACGAAAGCTGTCAACAATACACCAAAGCTCCGCACGGTTAAAGGGAAGGAGAGAAACCGTCGAGGACGATGGGTAGACTGGTGAACGTCCTTATGGTCCCTTGGAGCAGGAATATTGTCGTGCCTGGTTCACAGATCAGGTGGGGGGTGGCAAGCGAGCACGTTGTTCTCGACGAACTTAATTAGATATCGCATGGTCGCGGCTGGGGTTGAGGTGCGCACATCAGCGGTTGGGCCGATTTCAATACATGGGAACCGCGCGTACACGCCTGATCCTATTTCCCCATAATCATGTCTCCGTTCGTTAGCTAATATTTAAAGAACGATAAATGGCGCGACAAGGTGTTCTTCTTGCTCCACGGTTGGTGATAGACCGGGAAGACTTGGTTTGTGTGCCCATGGGGCGGGGGTGGTGCTACGCACTTGACGCGGGGCAAACGGTTCCGCGTGGTGACCCTCCACCGTGTCACTTGAAAGTAGGGCATAGGGCCGACAAGCGGCAGAGCCCGGGACTGAGGCATTTCACATTCGGGGCGGTTCGGTAGCTGAATGGATGTATGTGATGCCACACCATGTAAGGGCGTAACAGACGCGGCTACATTCGAAATTCAAAACCTCGAAATAACGAGACAATACATGGCGGGCACCGACGAAACGGTGGACAATGAAACGGGGAATCGGGGCAAGCATAACGACCGGGGCGATCAAACTCTGGGGAAGCTAGAATCGATCAGAGAGGGTGAGGGTCATTGTCAATGTAGGAGCCAATATATAGTCGAACCACAAGCACGGTGATGGGGGTCCATGGGTATTTCGTCGAGATGTGGCCGACGTGGGGGGGACAAGGCGGGTGATTATTTACTGGGTCGGATGGGTCGGTCGGTTCTCTCTCGACCGAGGGAGCAAGTTGATTTTCTGTCTGGTGAGAGGGAAACGCAAGCTTACAGAGGGGATCGCTGACTTTGGAAGGTGTGGAAGGTGTGGAATAACACACGAAGGCTCAAGGGCCCAGGAGCCAGGCACCGGGGATGTCGATGGGGTGGTTGCTAGTGGCGACGGATGTGGACTAAAGCTTTCTCCGTCAGGGTGCACCGGCCTAACAATTCTCCCGGAGGTTCCATCCAGGTCGTGTTTTGTGAGCCAACAGCCAGCGAGAGTGTGACAAGTGATCTCGCAAAAGAGGGCGTTAGCGACCCAGAGGTGCGTTGTGGTATTTCCGGTCGTGGGCGGGTCGAGAGCTTCAAGTCGAGTTCCAGATGGCCGTAGTTTGATATTTTGCCTCGTGGGAAAGATCGAAGCCTGGGGGAACTGTATGCGCCGTTTCCCCGCACATTCGATCTAGAATCGGAAGATGGACTACACGGGGGGAGGGCACGCTCGAGACTCGTCACCGTCCTCCAACGTTCGCGACTCCGGGGGATCGGCGACCGCGCGTCGACAGAACCGGTCTATGACACGGTTGGCTCGCGTATACTTACGTGCGCAGGCGAAAGCCGGAATGGGGTGACAAGACCGAATGGTCCTATTCGGGTTGGGATGGGGAACCGCTGGGGCCGTGTCTTGGTCGTTATCGTACCTACCTTACCTGGGTGAACGTTCTCCAGCTGGGCGAGTCAACGCCTGGACGTCTGAATGAAGATAACACTAACCCTCCTAAAAAAAAAATCATGCGGAGTGGGGAACATATTCGCCCAATGATTTTCCGGTCCGGTCTTCCCTCTCCGCTGTTCTTGACAGCTACCATCACCATCATCATCATCATCATCTCGCTCTCCTCCTGCGAGAGACGGTCCCTCTCTTTCGTATTCTACGCAGTTCGGGATTTCTTCGCAATCCCCTCATAATTCTTTCTCTCGAGCCCCCCGCTATCTTCTCTACTGACCGAAGAACCCTCTCGGTGACGTCCTTCCTTCATTCCAGGCCTGGCTAGTTCAATCTAAAAGCCACCCCCGCACTTGCTCTGGTATACCATCTCGAACCCCGTCCCATCCATCCTATACCTCTCCGCCACTCCCCCCCCCCCCCCATTCTGCCCCAATGAGCACGACCTCGCCCTCTCAATCTCAAGACAAGGTCCTCGCCCGTCCCTACAAGTGCCCTTATCCAGAATGTGGAAGAGCGTTCAGCAGGCTGGAACATCAGGTACATCCCACCTTCTACAAATTTCCCTTTATCAGCCCTAATCACCACCAAAGACTCGCCACATCCGCACACACACCGGCGAGAAGCCGTTTGCCTGCGCTTTCCCGGGGTGCGAAAAACGTTTCTCTCGCTCTGATGAGCTGACACGCCATTCGAGGATACACAACAACGATAGACACGACGAGGGCCGAACCAAATCCAGGTCAAAGGACTTTGCTGTCCCATCCGTCACTCCTACATCCACTCGACCGGACGACAGACACGCTATCTCTGTTGGTAGAATCAGGAAGAAGGCCAAGAGTCGTGCCAACAGCGACGACGAGGTGCGGAAACCGCCCTTCCTCTTTTCTCTATCTATCCTTACCCTTTCGTTTTAGGGCGAATACTACTCTCGACCCACAGCCCTCCATCCAGCAGATTCTATCGCAAACATCACCGATGAGCAAGTCGGCCGCGACAAGAAGAGTTTCACCCTCATATCCAACCCAAGCGCCTTCTCCACACTTTCCAGCGTTGCGATGGAAGAACTCTTCGTCTTGGAACGCCAGGAGGCGCTCCGACGCGCGGAATACGAGTTGCTTCACTCCCAGGCTCTCCGTCGGGCCGAACGCGAGGCTTCAATGCGGCATTCCCTCAGCGCTAGCAGCACCCCATTGACTACCCCGGGGCTCCTCTCCACTCACGATGGCTACTTCACCGTTTCAAACGATCGAGAGGATGACGATACGCGAGAGAAGAAGGGTAAGAACAAGCGAAGGCTGAGCGGTACTACCTGGATGGCTCCCGCCCCCCGGCCGGAAGTAATCCAGTCCCACCCTTCTGGGCACGTTGTAGATAGTGGCGTTCCACACCGCAGCCATTCTCACTCTCACCTCGCTGGTCGTGGTCAGTGGGGACATCCTTATCAGTACCACGCTGGTTCCGGCTCTCATCATCACCATCATCACCGACCACGTCCCGAAGAGTCCCCCTCACCGATGAGTTCGGACTCCGAATCTTTACCTCTTGCGACCACGTCCCCATCGTACCCCGCAACGCGCACCCATTCACATTCCCAATCACATTCATCCCTCTCCGTCCACCACACGCCTTCAACCAGTCCCTTCTTGGGACCACTTCGAACCTTGAACCTCCATTCCGAGGGCCCCTCGCGTGCAGCATCTCCGTTCAGGCTACCTTCGGCTGTTCTAGATGGCGATCTCTCAGGTAGTCCCATCGAAGATCGTCCCTTGAGCCCCTCAAGGTCAAGCCTGGTGGGTAGCCCCCCTCGGCAAACCGGTTTCAGCGACATGAGGGGCCGGAGTTCCGTCGAAATGTCACCACCATCCAGCTTTTCGATACCTGGCTCTGGCCACTTCCCAGCTGGTCGTGGTTCCAGGTTTGTCAGCACCCCCCAGTTATCGAGCGGACCCAGTAGTAACGATAGCAGTCCGGGTTCTTATCCCAACTCTCTCGCTTCAAGTACGACCCGGCAACAACCTGACATCGTGGCGAGCAACGGTGGCTCAAGGGCCGTCTCCCCGCTTCTCTCGAGCAACTCTGGTCATATCAAGAGCAACAGCAGCTCTTCCGTTTCTTCTGTTCACCCTCATCCACCACACATGCGCGAGCGGGAGGCTGGCCCAGCCCATCGTAACCTTGCTCATTCGTTACGTGTTGCGTTTGGGATGACACCAATCCATCCCCACCCGATGTCCGGTTATGGAGGATCCGGATCAAAAACGACACCAGGCGGAGCAACCCCATTCTCGACTGGTCCTGGCCACATTCAGGCATTGTCTATGCCCGCCTCGAGATCCTCCTCCCCTCCAATCACTCTTCCTCCGTTGAAATTTGATCCTTCCAATCGTTCTTCGTGCCCTACTTCCCCTGTAGAAGATGCTGAGATGGAGGATGTCACTGTGCCAAGCAACAGGCTACCCGGGCCCAAAATCGAGTTGCCGGGTTTCAGCCAGTTCACTGCGGCTAGTGGTATTAGAAATCTGCCGGCCTGATACCGTCCTCCATCGCTTTCGTAATGCTATCTCCCTTTAATTATATCCCTTGTCCCTTTTGCCCTGCTCTTCTTAGACGGGACGCTTTGTTCGCTCACCCACCGCATCTCCTTAATTATAGACACCTTATAGACACCACCGCTTCCATAGACGAGTTATAAGATTTTCATATTTTGTCTTGTCGTATCGTATCTCGTCCTGACTACACCCAACTCTTTTCCCCAGCCAATATCTGATACACTTAGCTCGGCCCTCTTCACACTTAAACTTAATAATTTGCTTCCAACCTGACCCGCGGGTCGTGTCGTTTCGAGCTTGTGTAATACTAACCCGGGCCATCCTCTGCATCGATCGACTTCCCGAACAGGTTGACCTAGGCCCACTCTCACCTCTTGCTTGCTCGCCTCTCGACGACAGCGAAATGTCTTTCATAGGCACCCCAACCAGCCCACACCTTGTCCGGCGGCCTGAAATTATTAAAGAGAGGGCCATTGGGAATTTCCTCGACGCTGGTTTCGCATACTCAAGGTCGCTCGTGACGTCACGAATGCCCGATAAGAGATTGAACTCTGAAAATATTTCCCTTCGCTCCTGTCCGTCTAGATCTCTTCTGGGGCATTCCTCCTGCGTAAACGCTCTCGCGTTCTCGAATGGAGATGGTCGCTTCCTGGCAAGCGGAGGGGATGGTACTTAATCGTCCTCAACCGCTCAGAAATTGACCGGGCTGAAATCTCTTCCGCACTCGACAGACCTCCAAATCCAGTTGTTTGATTTTCAACGAGAAGACTTGACCCACCCTTCGTGGACTTTTGTTGGCCCCACCGTGTGTCGCCTTGCACATGTTTCAGTGTTTGGGTGGTGCTGATGGTGGCGTTGGAAGACCAATATATTTTCACTGGCCTTTTCTGCGAACAACACCAACCTTTACTGGTGCGCTGTACTTGACTCTCTGCGGCCATACCCGCTCACCGAAACACCCTCTTCCAGTGGCACCACGGGAAGGAAGCTATACAAGTACGATCTAGCTACACTTGAGAAGATATCGGGTTTCCCGGCTTCACCCATCGAAGTGTTCGACGACCACAGCGACACCATTCGAGACCTCACGTGTCACCCATGGCAAAGCGAGTTGACAATGACCGCAAGGTAAGATCCACACTGGTACTGATTGGAGTGGAGGATGTTATGCTGAAATTCCGTTCGAAAAGCGAAGACGGCAGGATTGTTTTACGTGACAGTAGGGCCGAGGCAAGGCGTTTGAGCGCGCAAATGACATTGCAGAATGATTGCGAGTTTACGGGGGTTCGGTGGAATCCGCAGTTGGACAACTTGTTCGCGACTTCAGATAATCAAGGAGGAGTCTGCTTGAGAGACACCAGGACTTCTTTCGGGTCGACTCTGAACCGCACTCGCCAACCTCTAGAACAGGTTCGTCCGCTCCTTGAGCGATAGGCTCGTGCCCACTTACAGTTGCCAGGAGATAGTTCGTCACATCGCTGTCGAAGCCGTCTCACATTGCACTGGCGAGCCCAGAGGCTAGTTCTATTGCTTGGGACCGTGAAGGTGGGCCTTGAAGTGCATCGTATATTGATATGTTGATAGATACAATCTCAATGAATAGGCTCAAGGTTATCAGTTACAATGCTTGTATGCGGCATTCTGTGTCTGAAAGAAAAACCTAACCTAAAGTTGACGTTTATCACACAGAATTTTTATCCGACGATCTATGCGCTCAATGACCCCCATCCTATCGCGATTTGCAGAGGTACTGTATTGCCAGACGGAAGCCCAATTCCAGACGGGGAACGAACGTATGCGAATGCCTGTACTATCAAGGTACCATCTCCGAACTTCGGATGGGGGAAATGCGTTTACCGAAGCGTAGCACGGGTCTTTTGGGGGACCATCTCTAACCTCGGATGCCTACTATGGTGCGGGTTCTGATGATTTTAGGGGCTATGTATGGAAGATACCAGAGACGCCAATGTTGTTGGAACAACGGAAAGAGATTAATGTGAATCGCTGGTCACTCGAGGGGGATGAGACTGTTGGTATGTTACGAGATGCTCTAACAGTGGACCTTGGGGGATCTAACCTCGGTGTCCCAGCATTCGCGAAATCTCCGCGTGGAATACGTTATCAGCCCCTTTCTCTATCACAGCCACTGTTCCGTTTGAATGGTAACCTCCATGTTCTCTCCTGAAGCCTGTACTCAGGCCACTCCAGGACACAGATCGATTGTGAACAGTCTGCTGTTTCACCCCAGCCTTCTTCATATTGTAACCGCTGGAATCGAACGACACGTAATCCTCCACAGTCCAACGAGGTCGTCACCGTGTGCCAAGGACCTTACATTAACACCAACAACGACGCGAGCACTCCCAACAGGATCCCCCGAGGACCACGGCCGATTCCTTCGCGCCATATCTTCGGGTCTGGGTACAAACGACTCGGGTGAGGACGCGGAAACAATTGCGTTGTTTGATGAGTACGTGTCACGCATTATGACCGGATCGAAGCAGTGGTGGGTGATCTGATAATGGTTTGTAGGATCATTAGAACGGAGGGTGAAGGCCGTGATATATTCTTGAGCAGAGGTTGTGATGAGTCTGAGGATGAAGATGAAGGCGTATCCGACGAGGATGTGCAGTGGTACTGATTCGAAATATTCATCAGGGGAAGTCGCAATCATATGAGCGCCAGTTCTTTTCGCCAAATTTGGGCGTTTATGAGCCTTGGACTTCTGTGGGTGGACAATGGGCTCACGAAGGTGCCCTTCTGTGCGCTTTCCGCCACTTTTCGGCACTTTCAGCACTTTGAAAGCGATCGGACTGTTCCCTGATGACCCGCCCGTCCTTCAAACGAGGCACATATATCTATCCTCACTCAATGAATTCTCATGTACACTTCTGCCACTTTCTGCCCCAAAGCGCTCCACGAAACAGGCACATTTCTCTCCCTCATCATCTGTGCATTCATGTGACATGGATGAGGGGATAGACGAGAACATTGGTTTGATAGTTTTGGCCAACTTGCCAATATCACTGTTATCCGGACTTGCGTTGGGCCAAGAAACATTGCTCTGATTGTACTGCATGCGCAGATGGTAAGTACCCGCAAGGATAAAGCAGTGTGCCTTCTGTTGAGTTGGATATTTGCAGGGCTTGGCCCAAGGCCTGCCTGACTCAGAGGTACCGTACTACGGAAACAAAGGACAAGCCTGAGGTTGCGCCAAAACCACAATCGCCACCACCCACCCCACCCACAATGTCTGACGAAAACAGCCCGCCTCTTCACCAATTCCCTTGTGCCCTGGACATCCCTACAACGATGAAGTACGCGATGTGGTAGTTGGGTCTGTGTCCCCCTGCTGATGCTTCCCCACTCTCAGGGATTTCGCAAGGTGATATCCACTCCCCCGCTCCGGAACATCACCGGAGCACATCTCCCAATGGGATACACCAACTACAAACCACCCCTCCTCTACTTCGGCTGGTCCTTCAGATTGAAACCACTTTTGGGGTGGGCAGCGGAGAATGGGATTGACACCACGATGAGATATCAGGCCAGCGAAAACCGTCCAGTTATCGAGCAACCCAACTCTCTATCAGCCGTGACCCAGCCGGAAGCCTTGGCGATCCTTGCGGAGAATGCTGGAACTCCACATCTGGAGCTCACGTTCAAGCTAGGCATACGCTCAGAAGACTACTTCCTCCTCACAATCTCCTCGAACTACAGCTTCCTAAAGGACAGGAAATCTATCACGCAGGATCACATTGATACCCTCGGCAAATACCTGAAGGAGCATGGGATCGTTCAGGACTCTCCGGGGTGGCACCTCGACTGGGAACACTACATGTGGGACCGAATCTATTAGGGCTAACACTCCTACGTTTCTGGAGCCAAGCTCCCCACTGTCACTACAGTAAGGTATCCGTTTATTTGCGGTTGACAGATCGGCCAATGCTCAAGCGCTCGTGCCGCTATCACGACACAGTTACCTACTCCGAAGCTGTTGGAAACTCCAAGGCGCCATTTTGTATCGTTGTCGGGCTGCGGTAGCACGCAATATCTCCTACACCGATAGAGTTTCGTCGTACTAGCTTGAACCTGCTCTGTGGTTCACCTGGGCTTCACCTCAACTAGACCAGCTGGCCACTCGCAAACTTATTCCGAGCTTGCCGAGCGTTGTCAATTAGCGTTGTGGGTCTTCACTTTCAGAGGGGGACGCGGGCCAATCACGAGTCGCGCGCGCTCCATGTTTTTGTCTATTTAAAAAAACTGGAAGATGTCGATGAAATCATCGCAAGTAAACTCCTCTGGGGTGGATTTCGGGCCGAGCCGACTGGGGTTTATGCACCTCTCCATCGTCGATCTCCTGTGTTTCCCTGATTTCATCTCACTGAACCTGAATGGCTCTCGCCTCGCAGTCTCACGAAGGTCGGGGCATGCTGTCCGACCCCGGCCCCAAGACTGAGGAACACAGACACCGTCGTCGATTTATCGGCCCTATGCCGGAGAGTGTTCTGCCCTCAGAGGCAACTGCCAACCGACAGGCCCAGAAGAAGCGCAGATGGTTTTCCTCCAGCTCTGGTGTCTCAGTTACACCCCAAGAGGACGAGGATCAATGTCTTCACAACGTCATCAAGGCTCACGCCTACGAGTTCTTTAAGGGCCACGGGGGCAAGGATGAGGATTGGGGAGAAGAGGAGGAGATGAGCGTCCGGGAGGAAATGCTCCAATCTTGGAGGCAGAGCGAATGGGGTAAGTTGCAGAGTGCAAAGGAGAGTGGCCCGAAAAACCGTTGGGTTGGAAATTCTTTCGATATTGGCACCTTCCTTGGCGTAAACATCCTCGACGAGGCTCCACTCACTACTTCTCCGATGTCCAGCCCTCCCGCTTCTCCCACAAAGTCTGCACGCATCACTTCTACCAAAACCGGAGAACAGCCTTCTGCTATAGAGACTTTTGTTACTGCGGCATCACGAATCTCTTCGCACCCACCAACACGGAGGAACGGCCTTGTTTCAGGGACTCTATCGGACTTTCAGATCCAGTCACTCGCCGCCCCCTCTGACGAAAGGCCTGGAACCGGTGCGGGGGAATCCCTACAAGGCTCCTCTCGTGTCATGGATCGCCTACATGCTCCGGATCTGGTTCCCATTTCACAGTCGAATGGTACGGCTGACCACTCGGTTACGCCTTCGCAGCGCAAAGGGAAGGGGAAGCAAGTTCGCTACGAGGATAACACGTGCGAAGACGAGCCCACGTCCCCTTCCGACGTCCTTGCTCGATCCGGTCAAGAGGTAGCCGAAACTAGTGCGGGTGCGGTTGAAGCTGCCCGTGCCGACATTAACCTAGAGGAGAGGGGTGTTTTGATGAGAGGTTAGCCATTCTACGAACCCACAATGGGTGTCCTGTTAGTAACACTCCCCCAGATCGCATGCTTGTGCATGTGTCTCACACAGACGCTTACAGCGTTGGCGTAGCATTCGATGAGAATCAAAATCGGATCACCCAACATTTAGAGTATGAGGACCGGTCAGAGTTTATGGTTGTTTGGAGGAAGGAACGGTTAGAGCTATACCAAGACTATGCAAGTTGTTCGTTGCCCTCACAAACCCGCCCACTGAACCTCTCTTCGTTAGAGTCTTCCCGGCAAGGAGTGGGTTATAAAGCACAAGCACCTTGCGTTCGTCGTCCCTTTGGACAATCCTAGGACGAAACTCTCCCTCTACTCATTTGTAGACATGACATTCTGCTTCGTCTGCCCCCCTACCCCCGTCCTCAGTGTCTCCAAGGATCGTTTACGGTTCCACTCCGCTAAATCTGGCCTCAACGTGTTCGTATTCAAGGTCAAGATTCGTTCGCGCGCCCAAGACTGGATCTGGAAGTTGTGGTGCGTTATATGCTCTCGCCAATGAAGAATTAGAAATGACTTGTTGCAAGGCGTCATGTCGGCGGTCGCTTACCCAAATCCATCGAAATTCGATGCCCAACCTTGGACTGTCGTTTGAAATTGGACCTACCGAGCCTCAGTGCGCTGATATCATCGGACCACGGGCTCTTTGATCGTGATACGGTTGTTCAACTCTGTGAGAAATCGTTGAAGACTGTTCGCGAGTGGGAATGGCTTATCCAACGACGAATCAACGAGGGATTATCCTTGGAATTGGCCTGGAGAATGGGCGCAAAGTTGGACTGGGTATGGCAACCCCATGACCTACACGGACGGCCGAGGGACTGGGCAGTATTGCATGGTCTTGCGTTAAATCAGGTCGGTTCAAATGCGTCCACCCATACCTTTCTCGTCCTGATTGAATCCATGGATGATGCAGGGAGGGAAACCTTCGCACTTGGAGGTTCGCCTTAAAGTCCATAACCCGAACAGACTACACTTAAAAGACGGAACTCGATTGGACGAACCTCTTAGCATTGAAGGTTATCTCGATAGGATCAAACCTGCAACCCAGACCAAGCAATCGGTATACGTGGCCACCCACGACGGGTATTTCTTCACGATGTCTCCCGAGCACGCTTACCCGCCGCCACCACCTGGTTTATCCGCGGAAACTCTTTCACCCAAGGAGCTGAAAGTGGCCGAGGTCTGTCGCGGTGCAAAACAGATTCTGACTGCTCACGGGGTTGTGGATCTGCGCAACACCCTCGCTGTACGGAGAGCGTTCCATCAAACCCCAAGACACACACACGACGACTCCAACAACGATGACGAAGTCGGTGTTTGGCAGGAACTTGAGCGGTCGGAGAGCGATGACGAAGACGGAGGTGGAGAAGAGGGGCTAGCAACGGCGCCTGATAAACCCCGAAAGCACATGCGCAGGTCTTTCGAGTTACTCATGGTCACTGGTCATGTTGTGAGGCTCGAGGTGAGTTATTTCTCGATTAGCTACGATGATCCTTACGCAACTCTAGGCTCATTCGTGCATTGTTGCCTTGGAATGGATTCACCGTCTCCGTGCGCTGATAACCTATTGGAAGAAAAGACATCAGATAGACGCTGAACAAGAAATGGACCTGGCTCACCATGGTGCCGGACGCGCTCGTGTGACACCCCTCAAGCACGTCCACGTTGTAGACCAAAACCTTCCCCCTGAGGACCCTCCGGATCCTGAATCCTCGCTCCCAGACCTCTCCGCAGTCTACAACTGGTGTCTTTACCAAAACTGTCGACCGGTCCTCAAATGCGGGAAGCTTTTTTCGAGAAAGGGACTGAGAGGCCAATATGAGTACGTCCGTTCACCCAACTTTACCCACCGTGTTGACCCCCTCCATCCAACACTCCAATCAGGCATCTCCAACTGGTTCTGGTGAACGGACACTTGGTCCAGTTTCGAATCCAGCCGACGATGTCACTGCACTATCACAAACGCAAAACCATCAACCTCATCGATGCCTACGTTTGTTCCGGCTACTTTGCCGCTCAGATACTCCCTTCTGGCCAGTTTAAGCCCGACACGCCCGCGACGGCACGTCGATACGCGGACGGGTTGGAGACCGATGACCCTGAGGAGGATACGATGTTCATGCTGTGGTACCACTCCCACCCTCTAGGAGCTGGCGACGAGACGGGATCCAGTCCTGCAGCGCAAACCCGGAAGGCAAAGGGACCACTCCGCAGCGCCGCGGCGCCACCATTGTCTGCGAAACGGAAGGTCGCGTTGTTTAGAACGAGGAGTAAGTTGGAGAGAGATGCATGGTGTTGGGCGTTGAATACGGAAATCGAGAAGGTGGCGCATTCTAATCCACAGAGGGAGATAAGGATGAGAGAGATGGGGGATATCATTCATGACCCATAGTATCCCAGACCATAGACAGCCCCTTCAATTGGTAGTTTGGCGTTTTCCTTCGTGAGTGATATGCAAGTTCCCCCCTGCACCTCGATGTTCGCTGTGAACCGTGACCGCGAGAGCGAATTTGAGGAAGCCGAAGTTGGGAACGTACCATGCGTTGGGTTCCTATACAGCCCGTCGGAGGTAGCATTAGGAAAATCCGCTTTGAATTTTATGCGATTGTGTGCAACCGATGCGCTTCTGTAGTCCCACCGCACGCTTCATGCAATTCCACGCGATTCGGGGCGATTCCACAAGAATGCCATATCATAAAGGGCGCCGATGCGCTACCCTAAAGCTTCGCCTATGCTAAGAATGCGTGGCATAATGAAGTGTATTGCCCTTTTCTCGTCGTGCGCCATTTTCATCCGTTCCCGCGTGCCAGAACCAGCCGGTGAAAAGAAAGCTGGTTATGGTTCCGACCGTTTCGGTGCACTCAAAAGCGCTTGGTGTTGACTGTCAACTATGGAAGCGATTTTAAGTCCTTCGGAAGGGACTGTCGGGTTCCAGGCGATTTTACTCTCAGCCCAAGCACTTCCAAGCTCATGGAAACTGGCTCCGGCTTGTCCTGATAGTGGGGTCTTTTCAGCTTCCAATCAAGTCGTGGTCCCATCGTGCTCCTCCGAGATCATTGAGGGGTTCGACGGAAAGCCTTACGAATACGGAATTCGGACCCGCCCCGTGCATGTACTCGGTCACCCACTCGCACTGTTGAGGTGTCATGTACATCCGCTGCAGATGGGACCTCTCGGTCGGATCAACCAGGAAGAAGGCGAAGATCTTTCGGTGACCGGGTTTACTTAGTGGGATCCAACTCGACCCATCTGTGAGTCTCGGTGGCAACGTTGCCGACATCTTGCACCCGCGGAAAATGCCTAACACATATGCCCCTCGATTCACCGGATTCTGGAATCGCAACATTCGACGCTCACCGGTCCATGTCGGAAAGCACTCGCATACACCATCTGTCCTCTTGTTCACGGGTATGAGGGTCAGATGTCGCCCTCCTGAACACTAGCCTACGTTCGCTGGAGCCTTCTCCGGATCGTGGTACTGGGACGCCGTCAGATTTGTGGCCGTTGTGGTTCAGGCCTTGAAGCTTGAAGACTCACGCGTGAGACTCGAAACGGCCATCTTGTTTCGCATACTTTGGGAATTGAATGGGACTGGGCATGAAAAACCGTTGGAACGGGGACAAACCTTCAACGTGCCACTTTCCCGTAGGAAAATCCTTGAACTTACACCTTGCAAACCACTGGTCGGTATCCTCCTCGTATTCCTCTTCGCTGGAGGGATTTGGGTAGGGAATGACATTGCCCCAGATGTAATTGGCGGTTTCTTCACCTCTTTACCCACGAAGACCCGGTGTGGTGACTCTCATCGGGCGGAGCGGCCGAGGCATGTCGGACAACACCCGCTCAAACAGTGGGAGCGCGTGCTGCAGGACCTCCGGAGCGACCGAATAAAGTTCTTTGTGTTGAGTGACTTTTCCATCGTTATTCGCAGTGAAATTGGAGGGTAGCCACTGGAAGTTTTCACACGCGAACCTGGGGTCATCATCCCCAAATTCTGGGCCATCAAAAGGGGGCGGGGGGAGAGGTTGGTATCAATCTTCCCCCTTTTCGAGGTTACTGAAACCGCGGTTGGCTTGTTGCGGTTTGTTGGGGCAGTACTGAGCATCGTGGTGTTGGTTATAATGGATCCTGTGGAGGTCCTAAGCGACAAAAAATCGGAAACCGTGAAGTTCAACTTCAGCCGCAGTTCAAGCCACGGTACCGAGTTCCATCGCCCTCTTCATCACCGCCACCGTCGCCGTTGCTGCCGCCCTCTCGAAGCGGATGGATCTCCCGATATCTCTCCAATCAACGACGGTATGACCTACCTTATCCCACCAGCTGGGTTTTTCTCTGATATGATTAGAGAGCACACACATCCTTAGTTCAATGATCTGACGAAGAAGTATCGGAACCTAAAGGCGGCGCAGGAAGGGTTACCACTTACAGTCATTGGGTGTTCCTTCCCTGGGATGGTCCCATATTGAAACGCGGATCCTGGAAGGGGAGTTTGGAGCCGTCCTCTGGAAATTGGACCGGCGGTGGCGTTTTGATTGGCTACCTTCTTGGAATCGTACTCATTTTTACCACGGGTGGAGGTTGGTTGTCAACCCGTATCTGCCAATGGACGGGCTTTATTCCCGAACTGGGGAGTTGACTAGGATGAGCGATCGCGTGAAAGACACTCGCGAGTTGGCCTCAGCCAATTCGTTATCTATGGTCTGGTCATCTGACGAAGGACGTGATTCCATACCCAACCTCCCCCACACCGTCCAGGTCCATATGCCCCCGACCCCTCGGGGGTGATTTATAACCCCTGAAGATCTTAGCGTTGTGTGGCACCTCGAGGATGCCATCCATGAACGCGGGTATTCCAACGAGTTTGCACTGCACGTCGGGATGTCGTGCGGTTCGACTTCTTGCTCGTCGCGCAGGGGGTCTGCGGGGCATTTCTGGATGTTGGGCCGGCTTGGGTGGGGGGGTTCTCTAGGACGACTTGAAAGTGGCACATAAACCTGGAGAACTGGAGGATAGGGCACACGAGGTGATCCTCCGGGGGGCGGGTTGGTGGCCACACACGACGACGCGTTCTGGAACTAACGACTCTTCAATTCTAGGGATTATATAAGACGGCCGGGTTTAAGTTTCCCCTCACAAGCCTACTTACCTCCGCCCGAGATCTGTAGAATAGTAACACGACTGTCGTCGTCGACGCGTTCGCCACGAATCGAGATAAAGCAGTGTCCTTTGCACATTCGGTCGAGCATCTCTTTGACACAGACAGTCTGGTGAGATTGCTCTTGGTTCGCCTCCTGGTTCCGAGCGGGGACTAATTTGCTCACCGCTGTCGGGGCTTTGCCGAGCATTCGCGCCAACCCCTGGCTGATCCTTTTGTCTTCCCGCCTATTGTGTCTTCTACGGCCGCCCTACCTGGCCCTATTGTTTTGACCTGCTCTCTACCTTTCGAGCCCCGCGCACCCGGATTCCACCCCTTTGTCGGGGAGACAAACTTGGCAATTGCTCAGCATCAATATCCTCTGGCAGGCGCGCATTGTGCCACTCAAGAGCCCATGTCTGAAGCGCCCATTTTGCTGCCACGATTCGTTTCGCTCAAATTCGCCCTATCGCACGTATGTGTCAGCGGGACACCTCAATCGTGTAACAGCGCTTGAGGCACTGACTGCCTTTTGTTACCTCGAGCGGCAGGGAAGGTGCAGAACAAAAGTCGACCACTCCTGAGGTGGAACCTAATCTGGCTGCTTTTGTCGTTTACACCCCCGCTTTTCGATCGGAGGGGCATACACGGTTGTTCTACCGTCCCGGTTTTCTCAGCCCTCCTTTCTGCGATGATGAAACCTGCAGCAATGAACCTTAAACCCACCTTAGACGTGTTAAAAGCAGACATGTTTCGGCGCTTGCTTCACTCATTCGACGACCCCTCTTTCTTACACCCGACCAACGATAATCCGCCTGGTGCTCGATTATCGACATGAACTCCCGGACATTCGTTCCCTCTATTCGACCCCCGAAGGCTCCTCGCCACGAGGCTGGTTCTACCCCCCGCCACTTGGTTCCCTGTCGTTATTTTGCTCGAGGCTACTGCAGCCGTGGTGACTCTTGCATGTTTTCCCACTCCTTCTACGATCCGACACAATCTCAAGGTTGTCCGTCGACTCGTTCCACGCTTCGCCGTACTCATGGTTCACCAGGATTGCAGGGCAATCATCGCACGATCGTACCATTCTGGAACAACTGTACAAGTGAGTTCTACTTGGTTCTTTTTGACATGGTATGAACGGTCTCGGTAGCATTCTCACCCCAACCATACGCGGAACACCATTACAAAACACGATGTTCTTCCCCCAGCTCTCAGCCAATCATAGTACCCCCACCGTCGCCATCATCCTCCTCTGTCACAACGCCAGATGAAGTTTCTCCCCTTTTCAACTCCCAATCACAAGAGGGCTTGTCACTCACGCCATCAACGATAGCCTCAGCTATCATGTCAGCCAACTCGACCTTGACAGTCCCAACACGAGTACCCATCGTTGCGAATGCGGACACATCTTGCGATGAGTTTTCCACGACTCGCTCTGATGTCACGCGAGACGAGTTTTTGTCTCCTTCCACGGATGTGCAGCTTGCGGGGTTTTATCCCCTCTCATTCCTCTCCCCCACCTACTTGACGCCAGTTCCGTATGTTCAGCGAGGCTTTGAGTATCGGAATAACCGTACATGTGGCCCGAACAACCGGCGTCGGAGAAGGAAAGTTAAACCGTGAGTGTGTCCTCGGCATTTGCTGTTGCTCAGCTAACCTGCCACCAGCATTTCTGCCGCCAAGACTGACCAACAAACCGGATCTCCTGCGCCAGTAGCTCTCCAAGTAGTGGCACCTCGTAAATCTGGTATCATTTCCGACTCAGATAGCGGATCTATGGAACCCCACCGAGAAACCTGGCGAGTGATCGGCGGCGGAGTGATGTTGGGAGCTGCAACAAGTGCGTGTTTCCACGGTACCCGTCCCAAACCGTTCTAATCTCCAAAAGACGTTACCTCCCGCCGGAAGTTGAAGCGACTGCAGTTATACACGCGCGTGGCTGCGGAGGCGCGTTTGAACGCATCGTGCGACGAGGGTCCCGAGTTAAACCGGTCCACAGATGAAAGCCTCGAGTTCACTAATCTTGTTGCTTCCGTTAAACTAACCATCAACCGACCGCCGCTGCCTGATATTATTGAGAGACCCAAATCATCGCTCCCGCCCGCAAAGGTCTCTCCACTTGCAGTCAGTCTGACTCGTTTGCGGTCGCTTTTCTGGAGTAGAATCCTGACCAAATGAATTACGCAGGCGTTCTTTACTCACGCAGAGGTCGCTTGAGTCGCTCGTGTCCGAAGTTGTATCTGGATCTCGGTCGGATAGGTTGGAGTGCAAGCGCATATACGCATGAGTTTTTAGTTACGGTTCGGCGATCGAATACATCCACCTCACCGCGCTTCCGTCTGGAGTCACGGCGGGCGGTGCAGTACAAATATTGAATATTGATCGATGAGTGTCAGTGATTACCGAGGTGCTGGCACCTCCGTCTCTGTGGCGTTGTGGGTGGGTCGCAGACACCTGTGTATAGTAGGATGCCAAACCATCCACCTGCTATATACCCGATGGTGACAAATGGGTCGAGTTCGGATCGGATGGTGGGAGCTCGCTATATCTAACGACAGGGCAGGATGCGCCAGTAAGCCCAGGCGCTTCGCGTTCCTCCCGCCTTATAAGAGCCGGTCTCTGTTCCGGATATCCCTCCTAGCTCGCCACCCACCATGTCCACCCACCACCCTGAAGCGGAGGTCGATATGACACAACCCGCTAGCTCGATACTGAAGGCAGGGACCGCAAAGATCCATGAAGAGATTAGGACGAGCGAGGGTGCCAGTTACCTCGCCAAAGGTGAACTCGACCGCGAGGAGCACATCCGCTGCCTCATGATGTTCTGGCATATCTACAAGTACGACGTCTTCTCATCAATCCTTGGTGTATTCTGACCATCGATCTCTGGGTTCGTGCATCCACCCTCAGTGTGCTCGAGGAGGGTTTAGCCGCAAACGCCAATGACAATATGCTCTCCCCAACGTATAACCCTGCTCTGCTCGCCCGCGCTTCTGCCCTCTCCTCGGACATCTCCTTCTTGTTAGGAGTCTCAGACGACGACACCTCGTGGAAGACTCACCCCGCCCACCAAACCCTGATTTCCTCACCTCCACCCGCGTTCCACGCATACATATCTCGTTTGACCCACCTCGTAGAGGAGGAACCTCGGAAACTCCTAGCCCACTCATATGTTCGATACATGGGAGATCTCAGCGGCGGACAGATTACGAGGAGGAATATTCGCAAGGCGTACGGTCTCGTGGATAAGCAAGGAACGACGTTTTACGGGTTTGGTGTCATGGGCAGTGAGGGGAAGAGTAACCAGTCCACGGCGAATATGGGCGAGCTCAAGAGGATCAAAGAGTGGTTCAGGGGCGGCATCGATGCTGGTGTTGGGAATGATATCGAGATGAAAGGTCGGGCCTATCGACCTCTGTCTTGGTTTTGAGAGGCTAATCGGCTGCGTCTAAACAGAGGCGCTCCTGGATGAGACGATGAGAGCGTATGCCCTCCACAAAGATATCTTCGACGATATAAAGGCTCCCAGTCCCAAGACACAGAAGCCTACTACATGGACTCCAAGTTCGACGCTGTCAGGCCAAGAACCGAAGGGCCCTGAGGTTTTTTCAGTGAGTTCGGTGCTGGCATTCATGGTGGCGGTAGGATTGGCGCATTTCATCATCGTTGTCGGGGGTCTGAGTGGCTCTCGAGGTTACGCAAAGCTCGAGGCCATACACGCTTGGATAACCGCTACTGTTTCTTCTGATTAGTGGTTTGGTGCAATTTTGGTTCTTTTCTTGCTCTTGTCTTGTTCATCCACCCATTTGTATCTGTACAATAGGCGCCACAGCCATTCGTGCATTCAGAGGTCAAAGGAGCATTGTATTACTTGTATCTAATATATATTTCTTAGCACAAAGTCCGCGGGTATCAGGTCTTATCTGAAGGATGAGCAGAGATGGAGATATCCGAGCATCGGGGCTCACCAAACGCCTCAGGTAGAGTAAAGCAACAAAACAGCCGCCAGGGATGTAAAGGCGCACAACGATTTTCCACTTTCAGGAGGGGAAAATTTGGCTGACCCTTTCGAGGTGATTGTGCCGTTTACACCGCTTGCTATTGAACAATGTTTTCGGGGTTAACCAGATATTTACGACTGCTTATTGATAAGCAGTGCTCACCAGATCCGCACAACTGGGGGCGACAGAACGTATTGCGGCGGGCTAGCTTGCGAGGCACAATGCCCCGGGATGCAAGAACCGCTTTCGGACCGAGGGGTGGTTTGGAAGGCCACGGGTTCCTTCGTGCAAGCATCTGGCCCAACGATTGGCCTTCCGTGTCTACGGGCAGTCGTGATTCCCCTAAACAAGACACAGCCACGGCATGGAGGTACGTACGAGCGATTCGATCGACTTTCCTTGGTTGGTGCGCTCGACTGGCAGCCAAACAAGGTACCGCACAGAGACACAACAACAGAAGGACTTCACACAGCGACCGCAGGCGCATCGCGACGAACCGTTGTAAAGAGGAGAGTATGCACAGGTCCGTTTCGGGTCCTGCTTGCAATTGAAAAAAAAACCCATCGCGACGAGTGCATGCACGTGATCCCCCCCGCCAAAAGGACGGGTAAAAGTAGTGATTATTTGCATTTACTCTACTTTGCTCATCTACGCCTCGAAAGTAAAGCTAGCACCGACCTGGGAAAGGAGTAAGCGGAAGAGTGAGTTGTTGGTTACGTAGCAACTAACCTTATGGGCAGGGCCGGTAGGGGCGACATCGTTCAACTTCTGGGTATCAATAGCGAGACCGAACGAAGCCTTGACACCAGGGCGCAGAGCTTGGGTGTACCCTGGAAGAGATATTAGAACCAGGATCATATGCTGTCCATCTACCGCTTACCAAGGGCGAGGATACCGGCGTTGTTGATTTTAGCCTTGACGAATGCAGCCGAGTCGAGGTAGCTGCAATGAGCGCGTAAAAGGTTATAGTTCGAAGTTGAGTGGATAACGAGAAGGGGTACGTACGCCTTGGCACCAACCTCAAGGTTGACACCGGGGGTGGTAGCCTTGGTATCGTAGATAGCCTTGGCACCGGCCTCGACGTCGGGGCTCACACGGTGGTAGTAGCTAGCGGCAAAAGTAGATCCATTACCCAAGCTATGGATGGCGACGGCGTAATCAGGAGCGCTGAAGCCAACAGCACCGGAGTAACGGGTGAGGCAACCATCGGTGACGTTGTAAGCAGCCTCGGCACCAACGAGGAATCCGTTGCGACCGAAGACGGTGTCGGCAGTAAATGTTGGTCCCTAGGATAGCGAAGTCAGGACATTTTGGAGGACACGTTCGCAGGATATAAATGCCGAACCTTGAAGATGTCAAGGAAAGCGCGGGTGTGGAGGCCGGGCTGCTTGTATGTGGCAGTCAACAAGGCGGACTTGGAGCCCTTCTCAGGCAACAAAGCGGTAGCAAGGTCGAACTTCAAACCCTTGGCAATCTGGTTCTCGAGCTCAACCTGAGTCCGAAGCACGTTCGTGGTCGTCCAGGTTTGGGTGAGAGTGAGACCGTGGTGCTTGAGGTTGTACTTGCTCTCGATGTCGCCGGTGATAGCGGCCTTGGAGTCCCTGACGAGGGCTACCTTGAAGGTCACGCCAGAAGATGCGGCGGTCTTGACTTCAAGAGCGGTGCCGTGGATGGGGAAATCCTTGCCGAGGAGGTCATTGGAGGATTTTCCGAGGTCCTGAAAGTGGGAAAACGCGTCAGAAATGAGGCAGGGGACGCTAGAGGTGGCAATACCTTCCAGGAGGGTGGAACTGGTTGAGGGAGAGCCATTTGGATTCAGTCGTGAGGTGGAAGGGCAGTGGTTGGTCCGCGTCATCACGTTTGATCCTCGAGCCGACTTTTATGCCCGGCGCTCCTTCCCGCAACAAACTCGCACGATTCGCGCCGAGATTCGGACGGACGTGAAGAGGATGGTCAAACACATAACCCCCCAAGAACTCGAAGCTCTCATCAAGAGCCAAACCAACGACTTCCTCGTCGTGGACGTCCGCGACGACGACTACCGGGGAGGCAACATTAAAGGCGGAATAAACATTCCGTCTGAGAAATTCCTCCTCAAGCTGCACCAGCTCATCGACGACACTCAGAACCTATCAAAGATAATATTCCATTGCACGTTGTCTCAACAGCGGTGGGTCTATCCGGCCTAGATCCTATCCAGAGATTCACCCCATCCCCCGGAGTAGAGGTCCAAAGGCTGCGCGAGTAGGCATCAACCGACACAAACCAATGGTGGTTCACTGAGGTTTCTTGATCAGATATACACCGAGGCAAGATTGTTGCAGGAAGGTGCCGCCGACATCGAGTACGAGGTGTTTGTCTTGAAGGGCGGATTTGTCGATTTCCAGAAGTTGTTCAGGGTAAGTGGGTTCGTCAATTACTAGTAGTGTACTTGTTGCTCAACGCTCAGTTCCTCCAGCATGATCCCGAACTGGTCGAAAACTGGGACAGACGAGCATGGGATTGGATTTCGTAGACCGTAGATCAATACCCGGCAGCAGAGTAACCCACCCGACATCTTAATCATTCCGAAGTTCCGTTTCGTCACCTTTCTTCAGGGTTCGCGCAGGCATCGAGTTCATAACGCGATGGATGCGCATAAATTCATCCCGCTTTGCCTTCTGGCACAACATCCTATTGGACGGAGTCCATCAAGTCTCTTGAAAGGAAGTGCGCGTGGGGGGTCCGTACCAGGATCCAGTTGATATCACGAGGAATGTAGACATGGCCCAATTAGACGCAACAAATGGTCCTGGATTACAGGGGTCGGTTACGCGAGGCGATGACCAGCTCATGGGCAAACTTACGCGTGGAAACCCCACGAATGACGCCAACCCCGACGCCGCTGGCGATCCCGGTCAAGAGACTACTCCGGACACAAGGCATTTCGCTGATGCGAGAGAAGTCGGAGAACGACAACATCTGTACACCAAAGTTCGTCAGACACGATGGGACAACTTGCAGTGCGGATGTACCTTTGTCGCCTCGCGAATGTCGGTCCATGTATCTCCAGAAGTTTCGACGTTTCCAACGTGCACGGACTTCTCTGGGGTGGCTGACTTCGGCGTGGAAGGGGTTTCCATCTCCAGGTTGATGAGCAGATGTTTTCCCACGTTTCCAACTTCTCCCATGAAATAACGGTATTCCAAAAAAAAAAACGCAAACAATATAATAGCTCTATGCAAAGACCTGGTCTAACCAAGTCTCGTAATCATACTCCGGCTCTCCAACCTCATTGTTTTCGGACGGAATCGCCTCTTTCAAGTAATCGATTGAATGCCCTGGAACCTGTGCCAGGCGAAGGTCCAGCTCCGTGACGAAAGGCTGTATAGGAGTGAGACAACGGGCCACCAAAACAATGTGCAAGTGTTAACCTTATCGTTTGCCAGAACGCTAAACGCATCGCGAAGCTGTTCCGGCGTCGTCTGGTCCTCTGTTATATCGACCTGCGGCAAATGTCAAGCCCACAGCCGTGTAACAACATGTGTGTGCGCGCTCACCAGGAGGTTAATAAACGCTTCAAATGTGACCGCACCATATCCCTGCAAGAGCTCGTCGTAGATAATGTCTAGATCTTCGTCCTGAAGAGATGAAATGAGATATCTGAGCGGCCCCCCCCGGCCGCGGACCGAACTTACTGTATATACAATGCCGAGGCTGGCCAAGGCGGCGGACATCTCAAACTGGTTGAGAGTATTGGTTTCGTCCTTGTCAAAATACCTGAACGTGCTTTCGAACTGTTCCAGTTGTGCTGGTGTGAGGTTGGTCATATTACGGGATACGATCTGCGCGTCGGATCAGGCCAGCATGACGAAGCGAGCGAGAAGGGCCCAAACCTGATTGTCGAGGAATGAAATCTTCTTTGAAATGTTCTGGATGACCAACTCGAATTCGAACCTGAGGTCCTGACAAGTGAACACCGTGTAATCGTTTTCATCGATATTAGCGTCGCTGCAAGCCGCCTCTGCTTCGGCAACCTCCTTCAGGGCATCTGAGAGTTCAGGGATACGACCTTCGAGGGCTCGGATGTGTTCTTGCTGGTCCTACGGAGAAGTGTTAACGACGAGACGCGTCAGTGTATTGGGTTGAGTACCTCCAATGGGCCACCGATGTTTGCAAGCTCCGTAGAGATCACATTCAACCTTCTCTCGAAGCTATTGGCCAAGTTCGCAAATGCTCTCCGTAATGAATCCTTGATCCTGTATACGGATTTAACAGGGAGGCGTTTACTCGAGATCCAGCTTACTCTCGGATTTGGGCATTTATAGCCTTCGAGGTCTTCGCTTCTGAACTTAACAAAGAAGCCCAGGCGCTGTCAAGGTCCTTGCGTTGCAATTGAAGTGAGTGAGATGAGAACGGGCCATCGGAGTATTACATACTGCCGGAGCGAGTCCTGGTAAGGGCACATACTCTCTTAGACCGTATGTTCGCAGTTTAGTTTGAACGTTGCTGAACAGAGTCGCAAGATCCTGCTTCTCGGTAACCCAATTCCTCTTGGTTGTTTGCTTGTAGGTCGAGAATTGGACCGAATGATTCATGGCGTCAGCATAGGTGCCCTCAAATGTGATGGCGGTCCACCCTGCTTGCGCCTCTTCGAGCACATGAAGCAACTTGATAGTGTGGTCAAGACCAACGTATCAAGGCAGTGATGAGGACATACCGCTCGAACGCGGCGTTCGTAGTCATTTCTACTGACCCAGACCGACTGCATGAGCTCGGCAAATTTTTCCACCCTTCGGGACACCGTCTGGGCCTGATCTATAGAAGGCTCAACCATTGGTGAAACATTACCTGTAGCAGCACATACCCATGGTCGAGAATGCGTGGAAGTAACTCGCAACATAGGTCATGACGCTCCGTTCATCAGGACGATTCGAATTGCACAAATCTTCAACTTCTAAGAGTTGCTACAGCGACGGTGAGTCGGAGTCTGCGCGGGTTTTCGGACGGGCGTACCGGGATCCCAAGGTGTTCGGCTGCTACTTGAAACGCGAGACGGGTGTTCTCATGCCGATTTGCCTGTGGACAGGTGATGAGAACCGTTAAACGGCAGGTCGATTGCACGACACGCCTTGTCTAGGTTATCATAGTCAAGTAGATCTGGTCGATGGCAGTGGATCAATGCACACCTACAACAGCATTCGGTTGGGGCATACAATATCGCAGATGGGGTAAAACGACGTACAGAGCAAGCCCATCGGACCAGCTTGTAGAAAAGTCTTGGACGTCCACTTCTTTGTACGGAGCCGTCTTGCGCTGGCACCAGAGTAACAGGCCCTCTTTTGCGGAAAGCCCTTCTTCACTTTAACGCGGAATCGCTTGAGCGATCGTTAGCTTCGGGAGCACAAACATAAAACAGACCTAATATCCGCGATGGTAAACCGGAGCACCAACGTCCATATCATTCCAAGGATTAGTTTCAAGTTTCCATCGATGATATCTGAACTTGGATTGAGGGAAGCGCGTTGTGTTTTTCGATGAGAGGCGGACCTTCTGGCCCGATGTTCGTGAGCTTAACACCACGCGAGTTGATAAACTCGAGAGCCCGATTGACATTCTCCGCCTTCTGAACGCGCATCCTTGGGTTCTTGTTGTATCTTCCCAATGAAACGTCACCTAGGACGGGTTAAGCGTTTGGAATCCCGATAAAGCCGAAAACAAGTGGAACGTACCCATGATTTCCTGCCATGTATGTGAGAATACGCCCAAGAGATGAAGGAAGGCCTCACCATCAACTGAATAAGCCGAACACCATCTGACAGATCCTTGACGAGGGAGGTCATTGGTTGATACCCTTGCGATTCTAGTTTCGTGTTCAACCTGACGGGAAGCGAGGTGTAATGTCAGGGCGGAAGCCTGTGATGGTGAAAGTGAAGATCGAGGACCATTTGCAGAAGGTCCGCTCTTGCACATCGCGAGATCTTGTCTCCAAAGAATCCATGCGAAGTGGCGAGAGACTGCAGGTAATGAGAGCCGATTTCGAACGCCACCACAGTGGTGAGTGCCAGAAAGAAGCGATGATCGGCTCGTTCGAACGTCATGGATCCATGTCCCGCTGCGAGCTCTTGCACTCCCTCCTCTGGCTTTCCCGGGATCCTTGTCGTTCGCTCCGAACCTAGGTGTGTCGGGATATCCATCACTCACAACCGCAGTTTAGAGGTTACCCTCGCGCCTTGGCACGACCTCTGTCAACTGTGCGCGAGTTACCATGAGGATCGGGCGTTTCCCCCCACTTGGTTTCACCCTCCTGACGACTGCACGAGGATTTGAACCAAATAACGCGCGAGTCCAGCGTCCGTTCGACGGTCCAGTTCAAGCTTCAGAGACCGTGTCATGGCTTGAACGAGAGTGGATAAAAACTGTGCTGGAAGTGTTTGCCGGCTGTCGTTTGACCATGACCACCGTGATACCCGGCGAGGGGGTCGGAATGTCATCCAGGGACTCGCGTCCGTCATCTCGTTGCCAGCCCCCAATCCTCCCCTTGAATACGTATTGGCACAGCTTGAGTATAGCAGACTCCTGGAGATTCACGCCGCCACTCAATTTCTCTGGGTCCCGACGCCGATCCGCACGCCAAGCCACTCACACACAAAGACGAGGGGGGACAGCGAGCAGCTACTCCAGAACACAATACTTCTCTTGTCATTTAGTTTTCCACCAGTCTCATCCCCCTCCAGAACAACCCCTCACCAGATATCGTCAGGGGGTTTCTGATTGTCTGGCTACCCTCATCGCATGTATTGTTGTCTTGGTCTTGGGTCCGCTGTTTGCCCTCAATCGTTATCCTCGAGTGTCGGGCGTCACCACCTAGGGCATGCTCGACCAAGCACTACTGGTCGGAGGTCCGGATCGCATTGAAGTGTTGAACGTATTGAAGGAAGATGGTGTGTGGATAAGAATGGATGGCCGGGTGGGGTTGGATATGGTCAGAGTCCTTGCATCCGTCCGGATGACGAGGGCCTCATCTGGATCACGAACAGGTGCTGGATGTGTTTCCACCCCCATTCCCTCCACACATGCCACAGGTGGGAGGATACACAAAGATGGTTAAGGGGTATCTTTTGTACGGAGAAGAAACGTTTCGATTGCCCTACACACCGAAAGTGAGTCACTCCGCCCAACCTCTCCAGTCCTTCCTTTCCTAGTACCGCAACTGCCCAGTCTTCCAGATCCAGGCAATGATACGCCATTTTTGCAGTTGATCACCTTGAGGACGTTTTATCTGACCTTGGCCGGGTTCAGCAATGCCTCTACGACATCGACTCCGCTCCTGGCCCTGGTGCGGTTGGCGATGCATTTACTACCGTTTGTTATTTTAGTCCTGTGCAACCAAGAGGAAGGCTTCGCAGATCGGGGCGTTCCAATGGTGCGTGTAAAACCCGATCCTCTCACTGACTCGTCCACTCGTGTTCACGGTCGCATACGTAGTGCCGGTCACAAGCGATATATTTTCTTTGCTCTACACATCTCTGTGGCTGTCACTCCCGTGTTTCACCCGGTCCTCTGATGCTGAGAAATGTGACCAAAGAACGAAACCAAGTCCGTTCGCTCTTGCGGAACCGCAGATACCCTCCCCATAAAAACCATTGACGGTCTGGTGGGCCGCGCCATTTGAACCGTGTCCCCCGTGCAGTTCCGCTTTCAAATTCGAGCCGAAGTTGGGGCCTGGAACCAGTAACGCGTGAATTCTTCCATACTCCTTTCATACACAAGGGAACTGGAAGCCACGGCAACCGACATTCCAGGCGACTCTATTACCTGCGCGCGACCAGCGCGTAAGCTGTGTAAGTTTCTGGACGAGAACGATCGAAGTTGCGCTTGCGAAATGACGGCGAGGTTCGTAATCCGGAGGTGGGTGACAAAGGAGAGCAGCTTTACACACCACCAGAGCGGCAGACCGGAATGTATTTCGTTTTTCCCCCTTCTCGTTCATTGGGCGGGTTGGCGGTACGGTGTGTTCTGTCAATGTCCACATGGTATTACAATTGAGCTCGCCGCGGTCGAACGTCCATTACTTGGAAACCACTGGAATGGGGATACAAAATCTACGATTCAATGGTCTGTTCATCAACGAATTTCCCCCTTCTCAACGCACGATCCACCTCGGGTGACGAACCAGCCCAGACCCTCTTGCCCAGCACAGAGCCTCCTGTTTCTGTACTGACAAATGGATCGTCAACCGCCACCGACTGTCCTCCTGCTCCTCCCTCTTGCTCCATCGCCTGCTGACCCTCATCCTCTCCGACTTCGACCGCATCAAACTCTGCCTCCGCTGTCTTCAACTTCATACCCGGAATCACGGGCGTGACATCCATATTATGAGCCAGGTGCACAAGCCTCAGAATCCAAGGCTCCAACTTCCCGAAGACAAGCAACATCTCGGATCCATTGAAAGACTCCTCAAAGGACCGGTAGGCATCAGCGAGTATGTTTCTCATCTCCACCAGAACTCCACCGAGGGGTTCAAGTACCTGCGGTAGCAACTCACAAGCTTGCGCGATCGTGCCCAAACCGAACGTTGAAAAGCGGTTGCTGTATACCTCGTCATGTGCGTTTTTCATGACAGAATCGGGGACTCCCTCGGGTTTGGAGGAGAAGACAAACCAAACCGCGACCCACCAGACGGATTCGTAGTCGTGAAGTGGGTTGTAGAGCCAGATCCTGTTGATATTCTTCATACGCGATCCAGTCGCACCGCTCGGCAGTTCGGTCCCTCGTTCGCCGCCACCCAGACCTCGGAGGGCTGGATTGTTCCAATCCACACTGGTTTTGACTCCTGGGTCGCCACTTCTTGAGTACAACTCACGTTGCGGAAGGAACAGGTATTTCCCTTCCTGGACCTCGATGGCTGTGAAATGCGGAGTTCCCTGAAGACAATCGCTTCAGTTCATGAACCCTTGCTAAAGACAAGCCTACCGTGCGCATCTCCCTCACACCAGGCAAAGGCGGGTCATTTGGTCTCGTCAATTCCTTCAGCTGTCCTACCTCCCGCCGTTTTGCGAACTCTAGGTCTGATATCATCGCTAACATCCCGGCCACAATAACATTTCCTGGGCTGAAGTCTCTGTGAACCCACCCTGCTTGGTGTAAGTGATGTAGCCCTGGGTTCGTAACATAAGAGAGTCTTCTAATTTACTTAATCTTGTCACTTACCAGATGTTGCTCGACCAAGGTGCCAGAACACGTCTCCAAAGGAGGTCACTTCAAAGAGGGACACCCCCTTCGTGTTGTAAACAACCTGGTAACGGAACCGGGGGTGCGGAGGGTGCTCTGGGGCCAATTTTGTTGGGGCTGATTGAAGGCGGTGGTCTTGATCAGCGACAGAGGCTGCAGGATCATAGGTCGGTTTCGGGATATCGGTTACAGGGACGAGGATCGACGGTTCAAATTGGTCCCCCGGCTTGAAGCTCCTGTTTTCGAGGATCTTACAAACCCTATCAAACCCTCCAGACATGCCCGTCTTGCGATGCCCACAGATGTCAATGAAGTGTTCGTGGAACGTCTTGTCGCCCATGTTACTCTTGATTCCTGTTATGACGTCGTGTTCCATTGGTTTCCCAGGGCGATCCTCGATCCAGCAATCCTTGATGACACGAATCTCCTTCGTCTCTTGATCCACCACCTCGAATGCCCGTGACCCCCGGCCGGTCGGTGCGTCGGCGCCAATGTCGTAGAGTAGCCTTGAAGTGCGATATTCCCTCCCTTCAATGGTAAACTGAAGGTCGAAATCTGTCTCGCCAACACTCTTGATGTTCATGTCGAAGCCGAGGTCGGTCGCAGAGGAGGTAGCAAGCAGGATGAAGAACTTGAGGAGTGAGTCAGGGTCCTGGAAGGTGTTAGACATGCAGAAACCTGAAGCACAAACATTGCACCGACCTCGAACCAGTCAAAAGGGGTGAATGTGAAGGGTGCTGCTCGGCACAACAGCCAGATACGAAACTTTGTGCCACGAACAGTGGATCCAAACGAGAACATTCGACGGGGATCGCAACGCATGATGTGGAGGAGGCTCCACAAGGCCTTGGTGTCATTCTGTAGAAGGATGAGAACGTGATCCTGGCAAGCGACCAGTCCAGGTTGGCTTACATCGACGACATCACCATTGCCAAACTTGTACTCGAAGGGGCAAGTCAAGTCCCTCCATCTGAATTTGCCCGGCGTCGGGGAGGTACCGGTGGTCATGTGAAGGAAAGCGTCGGGCCGGTGTGTGCCAACCCTGGTGGATTCGGGCCCGACGGAGCCAGCGTGTACCATCGTTTCGACGACGGTCTCACGTCCGGTATGTTTAATCTCGTTCAGCACCAGATTGAAGAGACGTGAAAACAACGCGAAAGTTTTGGTTTCTCTACCACCTTTACCACGGGTGAGGAATGATTCCTTCTTGATCGTTGTAGGATCCCACGTCCCAGCTTTTGTAAGCAAGTGGTCCTCGAGGAGGCGTGTCTTGACCTTCTTTAGAACCTGGTCTTCCACTGGATACGCATCCCACAAGTGGACCGTAGAAAGGTTTATCAGATGGGTGACCTCGTTGCGAAGCATTTGGCGAGCCTGGTCCAGGCCGGCGGTACGAAAGAGCCTCGTAGCGAAGGTATCTGCACGTTGCCCAGTGTCGGGGCCAGTCTGTTGAACGTCCTTTGCGCCTGTCGGGGTGGTCTCGATGCCAGCCTTTCGACTGGGACCTGCGCTTGCCAGTTCAGCATCGTGACCAGCTTGTCGAGTGGGGTCTGGGTTCGTCGTACCGGGGTCGTTGGTGGACATCGCTGGGGAAACCGACGAACACTTGCCAAGGATGGAATGGCTTCGTGGTTTGCGCCTCGACGTGTTGGTACCCAGTCGCGATTTGTCGGAATTTCCCGCACCCGGCCAACCACCAATAGGCTACATCGGTGATCGATCGTCAGAGGTGTTACGTGGTCTGCTTGAGGAGACTACCAATAGGGCCCTTCTCCTAGCTTAGAGGGTCGAACCTTCAAGCTTCAAGTTTGAAAGCCGGACCCTGGTTTCGTGGACTTAAAAATGGGCAATGGCAGCCCTTGCATCGTCTATACCCGCCATGAACCCAATCAGGGGCATCAAGCGGAAACGCGGCCCAGAGGTAGGTGTCTGTCCCGAGTCCTCCGTTCGTAGACTCTCGCTGAAAACCACCTTCAATCTCAGGCTCATCCCACCCCCGAACAAATTCTTCCCGGTAAACTCGTACACAAACTTCTTTCATCGTGTTTTCACAAGAGAGCCAACTCAACCTTACCACGAAAAGCATCACAGTCTGCAAGAGTCAAACGGCTGGCTAAACAGGCAAAGGTCAACGAAACTCAGATCATCGTCAGGAAACTCAAGTCTCTTCGCTCGAATGATGATACGACGGGGGGGACAAAACATCATCCCGCGAAGGCGCTGCAGGATTTGGAAGCTCAGTTGGTCGCACTCAAGGTAGGTTGAGCTCATTCGGAGGAAACCCATTTTCTCACCGCCTGCAGACTCTGAATCTAGCTCACTTCGCAGCTGCTGCCCTGATCCAGAAACTCAAGCACAACCACACTCTCTCCACCGACAAGACCGTGTCGAAGTTCCTCTCCACAGAGCTCCAGCCCTCCCTTCCTTCCCCTTACTTATTACGCAGTCGAGCCTAACAGCGCCGAGGGCAAAATCAGGAACCGTTTGATGAGTTGCAAGTCCTTCTCTGGTCGGGCATCGGAACTGGTGACGGATCTCCAGGCTATCCTCGATCCCTCGGTTCCCAATTCCTCTAGTCTCACCACTCACCGTACCGCCGGTGTCGGCGAAGGGGAAGGAGATTCCGGGGATCGGGCTGGGGATGGGGACGACTTCTTCGTTCGAGCGGAATCTCCTGATGATCATGTCGGCGATGACGCCCAGTGAAAAACCCGGCGAGCGGGAGCGAGCCTGGTTGATCGCTGGCGAAACGGGGTCGTTCCAACGACGGGGATCTAGACCACGCAACCCGGATCAAGCCGAGTCGCGTGAACTTAATTAGCACACGTCGTTTTCCTCGAGTTCAACGTAGTTTCAATAGACTCGAGTACACATCGTAGCACCCCGCATGAATTGAGTTAGATTTTTTTTGTTTTTCCTAAGTCCCCTTTGCCCGAGCCCCACGTCCACTCCACACGCCGCAACAGTGTCAAACCCATCCTTCGGATTGTCAGCCCCTCGAAATCTCCTCGAAGTATGGCTAAGCCGAAGCCATGACTCCAGTGCCATTGCGAAGTTTGCCGACCCTGCCTCCTTCGGAGGCAGGGGAGAATAAATACCTGTTAAAATCAAAAAGATTTAATTGAGGGTAGGGGGTGCGTCCTGATGGGGAAGCAATAGTTGCAGCCCAGAAAATATATTAATTTCAGTTGGTAAACAGAGCAACTTTTCTATTTATCTGTGCTCAGTTTTTACTCAGTATTTGTTGTCTCGTCTGAGATGTCATTTATAATTGTAGCCCCCAGATGAGACGTTTGGCCCATTGCCTTGGACCAGAGGCCCATTGTTTCGGACCCAGAGAAATGATGGATTGATGGGGCCTTCCCTTTGGTGCCACAGCCGTGGGAAACACTTTCCCCTCCTGGATACCTACCCAGGT
>Ga0307517_10000531_pt1 | contig 65210 bp, 51 predicted proteins | sample 23_EM_MG_FD_194515 | JGI IMG/M metagenome (GOLD analysis project Ga0307517, IMG submission 194515) | Populus trichocarpa ectomycorrhiza microbial communities from riparian zone in the Pacific Northwest, United States - 23_EM | ecosystem: Host-associated > Plants > Roots > Unclassified | place...
AGGATTTAACCGAGGTTTATGAGGGTATGGATGACCCATACATCAACTGGAGTTTGATAATTTTGCCCCCCATCCCTCACATGCCTCATGAGGTATAGGGGGCAAATGTGTACTTTTGCTGATGACTGGAAGAGACCAGGGAGGCGGTGAAAGGCATGGACAAGATGAGATAGGATGTGGAGAGCTGAGGAGAGAGCCGCACGACAGGGCAAGAGAGGGGAGACGTCTGCCGGATATGGGAGAAGACGGGGTAGAGCAGAATAGTGGAGGAGGAGGGGTGGAACGTGTTGGGAGGAATCAGGACGAAAGAGGTAATGACGGAAAAACGTCTGCCGCATACGCAAGAAGACTGAGGGAATCTGGGAGTGGGAAAGAAATGGAGGTGATGTTGGTGGGGTTCCGGATGAGAAATGAATTCAGGGAGTGGCTCCTAAGGGGTTAAAGGAGTGAGAGTATCATGGGAAGAAAGCTGGCGGGCTGGCGTATCGGGGCGGGAGGCCGGGTGGAGAGATGTCGCAGCTGCAAGATGTCTGCAAAAGGGCAGCATGGGAACGGGTGCATTGGGAGCGAAGGGATGAAAGAGGCTAGGCACTGCGGGTAGAGTATCAGGGGGGTGGCTGCACTAGAGGGGGTCAAATACGTCAGGAGGCAAACGGGCCGCGTCCTATGAGTCCGGACGTTCAAGTCAGTGTGTGCAGACATTGGATCTGGCCCTTTCACTTCCAGACAGAATGAGCCCAGGTGGACGCACCCAGAACAGGAGTTTACGTTATAAGGGCCTGGAACGTCCGGTGTACAAGGTGAGCAGGGAGAGACAGAACTCAAGGTATTCTTTTTACTGATATGACCAGTGCAACATCTACTATGTTTACTTGACTTTGTGCAAACTTAGTCTCCAAAGATTACCCTGTCCACCCTCATGTCACCAGGTTACTTTATAGACACTTGTACCATCTCATATTAATTAGTATTATACTAAGTATACCAGCCTTGACTCACTCTAGTTATCTCCTGGTATATCATATTGGCAGGAATCTAGTCCATTGTAGCTACCTATCTTTAGAATGGTTATATTGTGATTGATCTATTCAAAATCTCATTTAAATCAAATCTGTAAAACATATTTTCAAATAATGATTATTTGAACACACCCGTTTCAAGTTGCCAAATACCCTCTTACTGTTTTTGTTCTAGTAGACTTCCCTCTCACTATATAAACTATTAACACTAGCACTTTAGATAAGCTACCAAACCAGATATTGTTTAATAATATAAATACTAAAGGCACTCTCTATTCTATCTAAATATTACTGTCTAGGTGCAAGAGGTATTGTGAAGACATGTTTAGTGATGAGATATTGTAGTCGAGCAGATTGATGGAAGTTCTCATTCTTAATCCCTCTAAGTGAGACAGGCAGTAGTTTCTTATTTATAGAAAAGTGTGTATCCATATATGCAAGAGAAATATTGGAAAACCAAGGTAAGAAACATAAGTGTAAACCCATTTGACCCTGAAATCCTGCCAACTAAATCCCAAATAATCTGTGTAAATCTATAAGAATATGTGGTGATTATTACGAAGGTACAGCACCTAAGTTTTGAATATTTTACTAGCAGGGGTGTTACACTAGCAGGGGCCAAGCCAGCAAATCGGGTATAAGGGCAGCGAATTGGGTATAGTGGTTACCCAATTCACCTCCTCATCCCTGTTAGTCGAACATCCCCTGCTAGTAAAATATTCAAAACTTAGGCGCTGTACCTTCGTAGAAATATCATAACCAAGAATGGCACACAAGAGATATATAAACAACTATGCAATCCTAAATACCTAACAAAAGCACATAATAAACCCCCTGATATTATCCGGAAATAAGTAATAAATTCCATTATATATACTACTATCTTAGCTCTAGTAATCTAAGCAGTGTACAGGTAGAGCCGAAACACAAACTAAGTAAAAGAATACACGGTAGTGTCGTGAAATATACATAGCAAATATACCGAAAATTTCAACAGACATTATCTTTACATTGTCCATTGAACCGAAACCCCCTAAACTCTAGAAGAGCGGCTCCCCCGACAGATCTACTAAGGATGATCCAAACCAACAAATGCGGCAAATCTCCCTCAGCTCCCCAACCACGCATCATACCTCGACAACACCCTGCTGGTGAAAACCGCCATGCTCTGCAGGTTTCCCCGTGTGCGAGATGGGTGCTTGTAGCGGTAGTGCCGTGAGGAGCTCGCACGAGTGGTGGGGAGGCGTGGGGAAGGAGAAGATAAAAAGGAGTGGGGAATGGAGGAAAGAGGGGAACATGGTTCTACTAAGTGGGAGGATAGAAGGCTTCTGGATTAAGGTTCGGATGGCAGTCCAAGTATGGTATCTTATTATTCCATATCGTTTCACCAACACACATCATGCCAAAGCACAGACCCCACAACCATCCAGCCACAAACCCCTACACAACTCCACACAACCCCCTCTATCATTACCGCCCCGCACTATCCACATACCTCACTAGCACCACCACCCCTCCCACAATCACCCCAACCGATCCGCCCCCTCCGCCACATCCCACCCTTCCACGCCGCCCTCCTTCCTCCCAACCCTCTCATCCTTAACCATCCTAGCATCCCTCCGAACATCCTCCCCCTCAAACTCCACAAGCGCCCTCGGCACCTTCGCCTCGATGACGAAATGGTTGTCGCAGTGCGGGCAGTACTCGTCGCTCTCGTCCCACTCCTGCGTGTCCTTGCGGAAGCACTTCTTGCACTTCTTGCACGCGAACACCACCTCGAAGCGCTGCAGGAGGGGGTGCGTTTCCGACTCGGCGTGGCAGGTTATGCAGTCGTACCATTTCTTGCAGCAGGGGGAGCGGAGGGAGACTTGTGCGTTTAGGATGTGCTTGCTGTTTGGGGGGGGGTAGTAGGTAGAGTGGGGCAGGGTTAGCTTGGCCCAGAGGAAGGGAGGGAGGGAGGGAGGGAGGGGAAGGTGGCGTACCACATTGTGTAGTGAAGGCGGTGGTGGTGGTTCGTGGTTGATACCGTAATTTGGATATAATGAGTGAGCAAAGGAGTGTGTCACCAGTGCAATCCTTTTGGAGGTGTTGTTGAAATAAGCATCGGCTCGTGGCGCGGGTGGTGGGAGCTTGGCTTGTGTGGTCGCTCAGGAATTGGATTGGTTGATGGGAGGTGTGGCGGTTTTGCGCCTGCTATGAATAATAAAAACCCCCAAGCACCTATTTCCAAGAGAAACTCCAAAGATCAAAAAATAGCATACTGGAAATACCCAAACTCATTCTAGACACAAGAGTATCCCCAAACCAAGCACATCTTGCCTGGCGGACGCTCCATCCACACCTCGAAACCAAATACCATTCTCAGCCCAGGCCCCCGCCAAACACGCCAGAGCACTCATCCAAGCGCTGTGAAATGGGTAAAGAGATCCTGAGAAGCCTCCAAACCCGTACCAGCATACGGGTGTAGACCCCCCTCCTCGCAGCGCGCCGCCAACTACTGTACCATCAGTACAACCATATCAAAACAATATCATTAAACCACGGTACTCCACCGCTTCATCTATCCCTACATTAAAAAGTTATCAGATCAGTGTAATCCATACACCCGCGAATTCCGGTTACTGTACATAGAAGAAGAAAAAGTATGAACGAAAGAAAACCCTAACTCCCCCACTTCTCGTTCCATTCCCTTCCATTGCATTGGCCCTTTACTCCCCCCCCCTCTTTTTCCTCTGTCATCTCTCCGCTACATCATCCCGGTCTGATTTCACAAAAGGTTACCGTACGCAACTCGACACGACACAGCAAGAATAAAACGTGTATACCCATCTACATTCCCATGAAAGAAAAGAAAAAAGAAAAGAAAAAGCTAAGCGAGAGAATCAATGGATGAATGAAGAGCAAGGAGGGCCAATTATTCTAGCGACTACCTCCCGCTCTTTTGAAGGCTTCTCACAGCCTCCACTACCTCCTCCTTCTTCCCCAATGACCGACGCGCCTCTTCCATCCCGTACCCACAAACGTTGACCAGAAAATCCATCTTAGCCTCCCACACTTCCCGCTCCCGGACATCCGCGTATCGACGTTTGCACTGCTCCCACACGTGTCCGCGGAGCTCGTGGTCCACTGTCTTCAAACGGATGAGGAAGCTAGCGCTTACAGGTCTATGATCACTAGCACGGACTTCCCAGCGCCGATACGCTGTCTGCTTGATTCTTCCTAGGCCACGGTACAGGACTCGATCGCACCAAGCTGGTGATCGCTTCTTGTCCGAGGTATCATAAGTGTTGGTGCCCACGTCGTATTTGTAAGTAGGTGAGAAGGTAATTTGGTATTCTTGGAACGCACGGAGACGGAAGCCAGGATTTCGACGTCGTTCCATAAGGAGTTGATCGCGCTCCAGGAGCGCGGGTAGATCGCCTTGCCTTTCTCGGGAGATTACCGAATCTCGGTGCATGTCTATGCGGTAGTTGAGATCGCCGTTAAGGATGCAGATTTCGTGGTCGAGGATCATGCTACCGTCGCCACCACCAACGAACATATCTGTACGGGCTTCGGCGGAGGGTTCCGCTGGAAGAGCGGTGGATTCGAGGATTGCTGCGATGTCGTTGTTGCGGGAGATGGTATGGGACTGGCCCGCTGCAAGATGACAGTTGATGAAGCAGAGAGAACTATCATCCAACAGGAATCGTACCACAAGCGCACCCTTGTTACCATGTAGGCCACCAAGACCACGCTTGACGGTCGATGCACATACATTGCGAATACTATGTCGTTCGGACGTCTTCACAAAGATACAAGTAAAAAGGCCAACCAAATTCGCCACATGCAAAAGAACATATGGTTGATCCCGAGGCATATGGGTCTCAATCGACTTGGTAAGCTGTTGTTGCCAAAGTCGATACTGATGAGACATGTGCTCCTGCTGGTCTGCCGCCTTCTTTTTCTTACTTTTACCACCTTTCAATAGAGACTCTGGGTCAAATGTTAGTATCAAAACCAAAGAAGAGGGGCAACCACAGGCAGCTTACTCGCAGTAATCTTCTTGTCCTCCAAATCAACTAATTCCTGGAACCCAAATACAATGATATCCGGACTATCGACGCTCCTCAAGACACTCTCCAAAAACACCTTGTCATCCACTCGAGTCAGCAAGTCTTGTGGCTTGCTCGCTCCGGCGTTCCATGTGCAAATGAGAGCCTTGATCTCGCGGAAACTACAAAACTCAACATCATGTTGTTGCATCTCCTTCTCAAGCCAATCGTCCTCCAACATCCCGTCCCAGATCCGAACGACGTTATCAACTCCCAAAGATAAAACCTGCAACCGCCCAACCTTCCATATGCTTGTTCGATCGGCGACCACTTGGACTACTGGACCGTTCGAGGACTGCCAATCCTTGAGTACCGTCCATGGCTTGGTTCGAACATCGTAAACGTATATCATACCAGTTTTGAAACCGGCCCATAGATAGTCCCCCACGCCGCTCATGGAATTGATGTTGTATAACGACACATTGACCACATCGAGACACGTAAACTTTGATCTAGAGTACACTGATACCTTTCCGTCGGAGTGCCCAAAATAAACCTTGTCAGGTTCACTATTTACCACGGCACCGCATGTAATCTCGGTGGTTGGCTTGTTAGGCGTTAAGGGTCTCGATATGATATTGAATTGTATGCGGGAGTCTGAACTGGGCTGGTAGACGTGGACATTCTTTCCAGCGCCTATCCATAACATTCCATCAACGACGAGTGAATATGTGTGTTTATTCGGAATCCTAAATGTAGTTGGGGAGTTTTTAAGGTTTGGCACTCCATTGACATCCGGCGCCCAAACCTGGAGCTTTCCGCCATCATCCAACGTCCATAGCTCATAGCCACAGCGGTGAATCTGAACAACCTCCTTCTTCATATGCGCGCTAGCCCTGGTGTTTGTGATCTTTTGCGAAGGGATATCGACCTCCATCAATTCACCATGTGAAGTGCCAACCCAGAGTTGCTTCCCCTCATTTTCAACGTTTACCGAGGGCTTGAATGCAATCGCCGTTACCTTTGTGCTTTCCCCGTGATTAATTGACATTATGCACTGGCCTGTGTCTATATTCCAGACGTTGGTAGCATTATTTGTTGTGCAAACGTACTTTCCACAAACGGCAAAGTACTTGACATACGTTCTACAGTTTATATCCCGAATTCCGCTCTTGAAAACAGGGTGACGCCGGTTGGCCTGGGACGAATCCGGATATTCGCTCAACGCTGACTGGTTCTCGTCCGACAATGCCTCATCAGAATCATCGGGGCCATAGCCACCATAAGAATCCTCAGCGCCATTACTATGTACTGTAGAGTTAGTTGTGATTGAGGTGTTAGAGAATATCCGGCTGGAGGAGGGGGCCGTGTCCGGGGCGCCCGAAGCCCCGGCTTGGATCGAAGAGAACCCTCGCCTAGGGGGTGGGAGAAATGGAGGAGTAGGCGGCTCAGGCGCGGGCCCAAGCTCCGATGATACCCGGGGGGGGGAATAACTTCGCCCTCTTAAGCTTGGGACCCTAGCTCTAATTCCGCCAATGATTCCACCTGGGGGCCTTGGAGGAAGGTCAGGCCTCAGGCCAGCGTCATCTAGTGAGGTCCGCTGGCCCCGGACCGAATCCTCAAACTTCATCCTTGGTCTAATTTCCTCCCTGGAAATCCTTGGTGGAGGTGGTATGGGCGCTTTTCCCGGGAGGATCCTAGTATCCACTCCAGCCCCATTCCGCTCCCTCGCCCTTTCCGCGGTGGAATAGTGTAATGGCGGGGGGGGGAGGTAGTTGAGCATTCCTGCCGCTTGGTTAGGCAGAACCCTTGGTTGTTTTCCCGATTCATTATCAGACCGGCTAGGGGAGTTATTGGCACTTGAGGGCGGCGTACTAAACGGTGAAACATGCTCCTCCGAAGAAGCCGCAGGGGCTAGGCCCGAATTTGGGCCTGTGCGATCTGCCTTTGTCGGTATCGACGGTTTGCTGGGTATCCTCGGTTTTGTTGGCCTTGTCGGGACCGGGGGAGCGGCGTGTTCGGGTTGAATCCGCTTTTCCGGTTCATTGTAACTCTGAGATCCCTGTTGTGCTGGGCTGGGCGGAGGCCGGCGGAAAACTACATTGTTCGGTATACTCGCTCTCCGGTCTCCACTAATGCCTCCAGATGGCGGGGCGATCGGCGGCGGAGGAGGTTGTCCATGCCGTGCAGGGCGTGAGGATACCGGAAGTGGGGGCGGTGCACGATACTCAGTTTTCGGTGACGGAGAACTTGACCGAGAATTAGAGCGACTAGAAACCCTAAATGACCTGGAATGAGGTGATGCCGTTGGTGTAGTCTTTGTGGAATCGGATGGCCGCTCGGGTGAGGGTCCTCTTGCATCTAAATTTAGCGGGCTGGGAGAGGTCTTTGGGGAATCAAATCGAAATCCTGGAGGCGAATGTGTGGGCGTAGACTGAAATGTGCTATGAACTGAAAGTGGTCTCTGCCGTGAAGACTGGGTGTATCCTCGAGGAAGTGTGTGTGCGTTCAAGTAACCATTGCTGTTTGTTGGCTTCGACATCCCACCTCTACCCACTGTCGCCGCAGCCCCAAATGACTCCCGCGGGATATCCAGCGAGGCGCGAACATGGTAGCTGCCGCCTCCGTTGGAATTACGTTCCAGAAAGGGATCGGATCCAGTGTGGGCAGGTCGAAGAGGTATTTGCACCGTCTCGGATCCAGGCGGCGAAGGTACAGGTGGTTTTGGCTTTGAAGCCGTCATCCTTTCAAACCTCGAACGCAACGAAGAAACAGAGGCCTACGCAGTAAGAATCAGTTGGCCGGTAAATAGTAAGACAAACACTATTGGTAGAAAGAGCTTGGAGGATAGCTCACAGGAGGAGTATCTTCTATCATATTTTCAGCCATCGCGAAGGTACGAATTCGAGCTACAGATCAGAGACCCAAGAATCCAAGGGCTCAGCCGAGGAGAGAGCACCAGATTAGCCAGGAGCAAACAAAAACTGACAATCCGAAGTTGAGCGGTTGAACAAGGTAAAATCGAATGTTGATGAGCTTCTCCGTAGGTATATGGAAAAGGAGTAATTTGAGATGAGTTCGAGAAGAGGAAGAAGCCGTTGTTGTTGTTGTTGTGCAGATGGGTTGTTGAGGAGAAGAAGCAATCGGGCAATGGACTCGTGTTGGCAGAGTGGCTAGAGCGGGAATGATGTGCAATGCAATGACCAAGGGTTTTTTTTGTTTTTTCCTAGAGCTATGATACTTTACTTTTTTTATCATGGGGCTAGAGGCTCTGTTGTTTCCGCCGTTAGAGCAACCATTTTAAATTAGGGAGAAGGAAGTAAAAAAATACCGGTATCATATAACAAAACACAGATCGTTTAGTGTGCCCTCAAAGATTTGGCTACTGTGCTGTATGCCGGTTGAGGTAAAGATGGGAGGCAGGTACGGGTCCAATACCGTAGCCTTGCAGCCATCTCCACCACAGACCAGTAGAATTATCAAGTTGTGATATTGTGATAACATGAAACGCCGGTACGTATAGCGCACCTACTGTAGCCAAAGGCCGCTCAGTAAACCGTTCTCCTTTATTCACTCGCCCACCGTAGAACACTGTAAACGCCGGCAAATCCCCGCTGTATCATCATTATTCCATCAAACCCTCTTGCCCCACCGACCGTATATCCTATCGCAAGGCAAAACCCAAAGTAACTTAGGGTTGAGATAGAAATAAAGTATAATACAGGATTATACAAGAGAGAGCTCCCCCCATCTGGAAGGTTTACTCCCGCTGCAGATCCTCTTGCAATCCCTGGAATACTTACCGAGTACGGCGCCCGTGCCGCAGCTTACACTCTGATACTGTGCCCTATGATGATCTGGTTTCCAGGTTATCGTACCGGCGCATACAGGCACGGTAAACGGGGGTCAACTTAACCTCATCATAGACAGGCCACAGCCCTTGACGAGAATTGGAAGGTTGCCCGCCTGACGGCGAAGGCGAAGACAGGCGCGTCGATGCTTAAAATTCTATGATACAATGCAACTCACTTGGCGAGCCCTGTTCTATTATTAGAGTTGGGTATCATTCGGCGATTTGGTAAAGTGTGTGCCTGTGCCTGAGTCCAAGTAACCCCTTTATGATACTGTACCGTATCCCTCCTTATGGGTGGGGGCCCCGAAATTATTTTTTCGGGATATGGGAGATGCATTTGCGCTTTTGGACATTTCTCCGCCGCGGTCACAGGATGTCACTCGGATATGGCTTTTGGAGACTCCTGACGTATCATACTAGCCCAAGCGCCGTAAGAGGCGTGTGCTTGATCAAAAAGGGGAAAAATAAACAAAAATAAAAATTAGGATTCTAGCTTTAAGTTTTGATGTATTTGTACGGGTTCATGATTCCTTTCTGCTCAGACGTTAGCGATATGGTGTCTTTGTAGGGGTGGGGGACTAGTCACCGGGTCGAAATGGCTCTTTAGGCTCCTCATGATACTCAGCTCGGTCTCGCCTCTGGTGTACTGCACATATTCCCTCTTCGCAACACCAAGCCCATGCTCGGCGCTGATACTGCCCCTCCTCTTCTGGATCCACTCGTAGACAAATGGCTCAAGCACTTCCACGACGCACCGATCGTATGATCTCACGAGTACGTTCAAGTGAAGATTACCGTCTCCCATGTGGCCGAATCCGACAACATCGACTACGATCTTATCCTCTCCTAGCAACCCGTGCTCAATGAACCTCGCCTTGACATCCTCCACAAGTGAGTAGAGCTCCTTTAGCGGGATTGAAACGTCGTACTTGTATGTTCCACCCCAGTGACCGCAGGCCTCCGGGATACCTTCTCTCCATGACCACAGGTTGCGTGCTTGTGTCTCGTCTTGTGCTAGGACCCCATCAACGATGGTCTCGTCTTCAATTAGGGCCATAAGATATTTTTCTAGTTTCTCGTCGTCGTGCTCTTTATTGCTTCCACTGGTTTCTACGAGGACATAGAATTTGGTCTCCTCGCCTTCTAGAGGTCTCTTTTTTCCAGTGACCTGCGCAACGCATCGTTGGCTTGCGTCGTCCATGAGTTCGAAAGCTGAGAGAATTTCGCCCAACTCTCTTTTGGCACGGATGAATGTTTCCTGCACTTTTTCGAAGGTATTTACACCGAAGAAGGCCACATTCTGCGCACTAGGTCTCGGAGGGCATATTATCGATACTGCGGTAATAATCCCAATGGTGCCTTCGGAACCGATGAACAACTGCTTGAGGTCGTATCCAGTGTTGTTCTTCCGGAGGGTAGATAGATCGTTCAGAATTGTTCCATCAGGGAGGACTGCTTCGACACCAAGAACTGTTCCGTGTAAACTTCCGTATCTCAATAACCTCAGGCCACCAGCGTTGGTGGCAACATTTCCCCCAACATGGCAAGACCCCTTAGCGCCAAGGTCTAACGGAAAGATATGGCCCTGATCAGCAAGGTAATTATCCGCCGTTTCCAAAACAACACCAGCATCGCAAGATAGGATCCCCGAAACCGGGTCGAAAGAGCGGATGTTATTCATAGAGTTCATGGAAATAACGATCTCGTCGTAAACCGGTACCGATCCCCCCACCAATCCCGTGTTACCGCCTTGAGGGACCACAGCCAGAGAGCGGGAATTGCAGTGCTTGAGGATTTTGGAAACATCGGCGGTAGACTTTGGTTTTAGGACTAATCTCGTTTGGCCACGATACTTGCGCATCCAGTCGGTATTAAAGGCCGCAATGTCGTCCGATTCGGCAGAAAGAACTGGGCAGATTGAACAGAAGTGGGCGACATCTTCGGGGGTGAGTTTTGCGAACCGGCTGTCACGCTTGATGTTTGGATGTCTGAAATTGTGTTAGCCAGAACCGGGAAGGGGGGCATGGGGATTTACGACTCCGCAGTTAATCGGACTTCTTTCTTTTGACTGCTAGAAGCTGTAGCGGCCGTCGCAGGCCGCTCATGAGATTCTGTAGTGTTGAACCTCTGCCTGCCCAACCGAAGTAGTGCTGACCGCTGGGGGGGAGGTATCATCGTGCAAGGACGACGAATTGCGCGAGTGATTAGCCGTGCGGGGGTCATTGTGGAATCCTGGATGTTTCTCCTAGAATCATGGAAGGAGGGGTGGTGGTTATGATATAGTGGAAGGATCTGCAGAGGGGCAGGGTTTTTTCAACGAGGCTGAGGAGGAGGGAAGGGCAAGACACTCGAACAGGGCATCGAGCGGGTTTGCCTAGACCTCCCATTACCAATACCACATTTTCCGAGAATATCATACAGTGGCCGCATACTTAGCTTAGCCCTTTTACTAGTTGAGGGCTCTGAAGCTTTGTTTAGAGACTTTGTGCCCCCTTTAACTTATCGAGAATTGAGTTATCCTGGCTGCAAAAAGTTATGAGTTTGGCTGTTTTTAAGCCCTATTTCAATTCCTTCGGGGTCTTAGTGCTATGCAAGCGTGGGACAACCTTCACAGATGGGAAATTGCAAGCAGTTTAAAAACCAAATCACTTAACCATTAAACGATCTTCAGGGTTAGGGGTTACCCGTTCATCAGGTTTTGTTAGAATTTCTAAGCCTCAAACGCCAAGAGGTGGGGGAAACAATGGTTATTGTATTTTTGTCACTCCCGGCTGCGTGGAAACCTAGACCCCCACCAACGAGCACCACTAGGACTCTAGCATCTGTGGAAGCTTCCAACATTACGTTTCTATCTTCACCAGCTCCACTACATCATCACCTCGAGTTTCTATACCCCGCTAATTTATCAAAGATGGCCGGCTCTTATGATAGAGCCTTGAGTGGTGAGTTTGTCTTAAGTGAAACACTGAGCCGATGGAAAGCTGATACTGACCTGCCCTACAGTTTTCAGGTATCCATCATACTCCTCCACCGATTCCCATCTACTGATTATCTCGTCAACGACTAATTCACAATAGTCCCGACGGCCATGTATTCCAAGTAGAATATGCTTTAGAAGCCGTCAAGAGAGGTACTTATACCCCTCCCCCTACATCTATCTATGCAAAAATATCTAATCTAAAATATACTAAACTTATTAAGGAACCTGCGCCGTTGGTGTTAAAGGAACCTCCATCGTTGTTCTTGGCTGCGAGAAACGCTCTGCTATGAAACTTCAAGATACACGCATCACCCCAAGCAAAATCGGCCTCGTGGACAACCATGTTTGTCTTGCTTTCGCCGGATTAAACGCTGATGCCCGTATCCTCGTCGACAAAGCAAGACTAGAGGCGCAATCTCACCGTCTGACCGTGGAGGACCCTGTCACTATCGAGTATATCACAAAATACGTTGCCGGTGTCCAGCAAAGATACACACAGAGTGGTGGTGTTAGGCCGTTTGGCATCAGTACGCTTATCATTGGGTTTGATCCTAATGATAAAGTTCCGAGACTCTATCAGACCGAGCCGTCGGGCATTTATTCCGCGTGGTAAGTTTTTTTATAACTCGCGGGTTTCCTGTGGAATACGGGGTTAATATGGTATTATGGAATAGGAAAGCAAATGCCATTGGTCGGTCCAGCAAGACAGTTAGAGAGTTTTTGGAGAGGAATTATAAAGAGGATATGGATCGCGAGGAGACCATAAAGCTCACCGTCAAGTCACTTCTGGAAGTGGTTCAAACTGGTGCCAAGAATATTGAAATTGCTATCATGGAGCCAGGGAAGGAGATGGAGGTTTGTTATTTCCTGCCCACTCATTTTAGAGTGATGCTAATAACCCGTGCACAGATGATGACTGTCGAGGATATTGAGGGTTATGTCAGGGATATCGAAAAGGAGAAGCAAGAGGAGGCCGCAAGGAAGAAGACTCGCGGCGGCGGTCAGTCATCATCATCAGGGGGTGCGGGGACTTCGTCTTGATAGACACTAGTGATAGATGGGGGTAAATAAAATATTCGTCAATGCTTACGTGTTAGGGGGCATCTGGTTCCAATATAATTGCCTCTCTCGAGGAACATTTATGATACTATTGGGGGATTAGGTGAGCTTCTGACTCGGAAGAGCTGTCAAGCGGAGTTGCAGGTTCCATCCTCTCCTGGGCGATGCTATCTATATGTGGCTCTCTGGTCGGGGATGGCAAAGCGGACACAAAGTACTTGTTTTGTTTTAATTGGAGATATGCTGTGGACGGTACACAGTGGCCGGAACTGCTCGTCGTATACCGGTGCCCCATAGCCATTATTTTTTACTCGCTCGCTGGCCCCAGTGCATATCATGCCTGCCCGCAGGGGGATTCTCCCATGCCCTAGACCAAGATCCGGAACGGCGCGGCCCTATCTGGTCGGCAAGGGAAAGGAGGTGACATGGAATGACAGGCAGACCTTCGGAGAGTATTTTTCGCTTATTTCTGCAGCCTGTTCCTTAATATGGTCCACATTAACTCTCCCCGCCTGATTCTATCCGGATATGGGATCGTTAGCCTTTAAACATGAACATACAGTATAGGGCCAGGCACATTTTTACCAGAATGTAGTAGACTAGGCCATATGTGTTGCCCGTGGTGCCCGACTATACGGTAGTCACCCGCAATGCCCTGAACGGTACCATAAACTAGGAACATTGTACTCATAGCACTTCTATGTTATACACTTATCAAGGTGCGGGTGCCTACCCAAATCCAGTCTTGCTCTCAACCAAATCTATCTTGCTAACCCTTGGTGCCGGTATTCCGGCTGTAATTATTCTTTTAAACCCAAAGGGGCCTTTTACCGCCAGCCAACCATCAATCTTCATAATTTTTCTCCTGTGAATGCCCTTGTTTCTACCCCTCAATTGGGGTCGTTTAGTAACTGGGTAGGGGCCGAAACATACCAAAATTGCAGGTTTCCGAGCCATCATAACTCAACCACCATAGTTGGAAACATCATCGAAACAATTCGAAAGGTAATTTGCTATAGTGGCACCCACACAAAAAGGGGTGGGATTTCCCCCTTCAATTCTCCTGGAGTAGTGAGGGGTGGAATGTCCTTTCCATCAGGGTACCTGCCATGACAAGGGTTTTTGTATGGGAGAAATACGAGGTACATTGCAACACATCGTACAAGCATCATACCTAGTTCATGTGCCCACAGCTCTCCCAAAACTCCAGACGAAAAACTGAAATAAATATATATTATACTTCAGACATGCTAAACCTTTTCGAAGAATATCCGAAGCTGAGTTTCAAGATGTCTGTGGAAATATAATAGCTCGAAAACCTGAAATTTTGGTATGTTTTGGTCTTTGTATAGTTGTTAAGGCTCTGACATAATTCCAATTTAACCAATCAAATGTTTTAACTTCAGATTTTCCATATCAAAATTCTCAAATTTGAGCAGGACCAACTAATACTATACCTGTATCATACTAAACGACCCCGATTGCCTCATAATACTAACCGCGTCCCAAGCAACGAGGGAGACTTCCGCCACGGCGACGGCACTCCCCCACCAACCCCACTATCATGGAAACCAAAAATATATGAATCCAAATTAAAAATGTAAATCTATAGTGGAATACGTAGTAGGGATTGATCTAGAGAAATGTCTTCAGGTGGTGTTGGGAGTGCACGGTAATGTGTGAAATCAGCTGTCAATCCTTAAATAGAATTGTGTTTGTTCGTTCTGCCTCGCTTGCCTATTCTCCTCCGCATCAACATACAAATTATATATACAAACATCCAAGTCCAGCGAAGCCACCAGGATTTCATCCATTCCACTGTTCATACCAGTTCTCATTCTCAAGCGCATAGTGTCATTCTTTCTCCCAACCATGCTGTACATTCCACCATTCCACCATTCCACAATGCCAGTAACCATTCCTGCAATACGAATCATTCCACATACCAGCAAGCGCGATACATTCTGGACAACAATGTGGAGGGCTGCGTCGCGATTGATCGTTGGTGCGCGGTTAATTTTGTCCACCAGCCATATTATCATAATCGATGAACGATAAGATAAATCGTTGTTATTAAGTGGCATTGACCTCTGGCGGGAGATCTAAATCCGCATGGCAGTACTGTAGGATAAGCATTTGTTCCCACAGTAGCATTAACTTATGAATATTTTCTGATGGGAAATGGACTCTGTTCTATATTGCACTGGCGATCTGATTTTGTAGGCCAGACGATTCAAAAACGGAGACTCCACCCCCTTCCTGTAGAGGCGACACCCGACTTGACATTCGGATTCAATTCTCTAAACAGGATATCTCATAAGTCATGAAAACTGCGTTAAGAGCTGCTAGGGCGCTGAGCAGGTCCACACTAGCCAGCAGCCCCCACCGCAGCGTTTGGCCAGAATTGACCCCAGGGCATTACAAACCCTAAACCTACCCCCCGGCAGAAAAGTGGTTCGCCGAGCATTGTTTAATGCTCGACTACCTCCCACTGCCCCCGGATTCGGGCTCATGATGGTCCCTGTTTCAAATTAGGCAACCAGCTCCTATGCCATTAGACCATAGGAACTGGCCAATGATAGTCTTTCTTCTTCTTTGGAAAATAGGCATTTCGGGCTCTTGATACTTTGTCGTTGGAAAATAGGCAAGCATCAGTATCCGATGATAGTAATTATAAAGCGAGATACAAGAGAGGGGCTTGGAGGGGAAAATTGTGAGAGAAGAGGTGCGAGTAATATGTTAGGCTGGAGTAAGGAGATTTTGGTGATGAAGCCACTGATAGACAGGCAGGCAGGTTAGGAAAGGAAGGGGAAATTTGGCTAGTGATGCATGATTACTGGCTCCCCAAGATTATGCTCATAATTTCTGCAAAGATGTTCGGATTATTTTCGGCAAATTATCGCCGCTGTTTAATGGGGCTATTGGAACAGGACTTAGTGGGATAGATGATTCAATTCGAAGAGCTTCGATCTTTCCTAGTCTAATCCTCACAGAATCTAAGCCTATATCGTATCTGCAAGTTCTGCAACGGTGTCTGCATACCTGTAGCTTCCTTGTGCAAGTCATTTGACCACTGATCGAGGAGTTCAGGGCAGTTGAGTTTGCAACGGAACTTGGGGTAGCACGAGAATATTAGGTTAAGGTAAGTCCCCGAGCACAATTTCAAGCTCAGGCAACCCCCCCTTGGTGGCCCCGGTCCACTTTTTTGTGTTACATATTACCCCACTTTATCTGCTTGATCGACTGGCTCGGTCTAGAGGTATCATACCGATAGGCTTCGTACCTTCTCTGGTCGAAAGTGTCGGGATAATTGTTGGAGGTTAAGGAGATTAATGGCGCAACGGTCCAAGGCTCGAACCAGACTAGAGCTAAACTATTGGGTAGGTACTGTACAATATAATCGGAAACTTCATTCGGTTGAAACTAACCAAACATAAGTCTATAATATAAGAACAATAAAACCAGCTCAGTCATTCCATCGCATCCCACACCTGTCGATCTCTCTCCGTGTATGACCCCATTTTCCTGCGTACTTCGGTAGTAATAATAAAGCAAAGACATTACCATAAACCCTTCTAGTAATACTTTCAGCTCCGGAACAAGTGAAATCACTGACGCCATTAGTACTCCTTGTCTCTTACCTATCCGTTTTCCTTATCTCTGGAAACTATCCGCTACCGCCAACTCTGACAATAACTAGTGAACGGCGCAACGGTCGAAAGCTCGAGCTATAATAGAATTGGGCTGGACTATAGGAAAGGTATGATACGGTATGATCGGAAACTTCGTTCCCCCCCCTTCATCAAAACTAACTAGTCAAAATATGAGTAAATATGAGATATGAGGAAATCATGATGGTTCCATCGCTTCCCCACGCCCGCCAATTTCTCTCCATGTGTGCCTCTATTCGCCTGCGCACTTCCGTAATAATAATGATAATGGAAAGACATGATCATAGAACCGTCTCCGTCAACCATTCTAACTCTGGAACAAATGCAATCGCTAAAGACATTCTCTAAGCTTCCATGGCCAACCGCAACACTCTACCTTTCCGGAAACTCACAAGTCAGTCTTTATCCATCGGCTCTGGCAGCTATCCGCTTCCGTCAATTCTGACAGAAGGTAGATCATTGGAGGCCTTACAGGGTGCGTATGTCTCTTGTGTTGGCGAGCGCACCCAGCTCACCCTAGCAGGGTGCTAAAGCTCTGTTTAGAATCGCGTACTCTGCACTCTAATTCCTCTCTTATTTTCTTGTCCATTATTTATCGTTGGCTGTTTGAGGTTCAAAGAGAGACCAGAATCGACACTACCACATCCTGCGATCAGAACGGAAACACGCCTCGTATCCCAAGCCTTCTCTTGTGTGTCCGTACCGCACTATATGTGGGCCGTGCCATCGGCTGATCCGCCTGCTGGGGAGATGAGTCGCTGCTTGCTAAATCACTCTTATGAATGGGCCGCGCATAAAAGAGAAAGCAGCCGAGTCAAGTTATGATATACAGCACCACAGAAGGAACAGAATATACTCGGGTGGTAGGCTAATTGTACAGTATATCCATGTCCTATACCATGCGGGACCTAAGCTACCCTAGGCGGTCCTCCCACGACCTGATCTGTAGACAATCCCACCATCACATACCATCATTAGACGACCTACCCAGTTGCTGTGTTCACGAGACTTGTAGGGTTGGCTTGGGTCCTCCGTTGCTTGTGCCTTGCTATGATATCTATAGTACACTGCCGAGCCAGACGGCATGCCCTAATCTAACATCATCGAACCTACACATCAAGACTCCTGTACTGCAAGTTCTCGGGCTTAGCTCGATCCGAGGTTGCCAAGCACGGACGGAGAAAAGGGGAGTTCCTAGATATCCGCTAACCAAGCAACAGTGTATCAATCCGGTTACCACCTCCCGAACTCAGCCAGCAAACCTTTCGCTTGTGCAGGCCCCTGCATGCGCAAGTGATTATGATCGTTCTCGTACTCGAGTACACCTCCCCGTCTTCCGTCCTTCCCCCCTCCGGCAATGAAGAGGGGCAGGAGGGGGATGCGGGATGCGAACGGTTTCGCCGATCCGATTGTCGATCTTTCCGGGTTCTAAGATTGCAATCCTAGCTTTATCGTCCCAGCTGAGCAAATCTAGCGGGTTTTTGCTTGCACCGAAGAGTTTGTTTACCTGTGATTCGCTGAAGGCGCCCATGGGTACGATACAAGTAGGAATTCCAGTGCATGTGCTGCACGAGTACATTTTTCTTCCCCTCCCCGATATTTTTTGGGTGCTTTTTGGTAGAAAGGCATAAGATCAACAGTGTCCACAAATCAAGCCGGATAATACCCACAGGAAGACCTCGTGGTCATCCTCGGGGCTCAAAGGGTAGGGGGGAAGCAGTCGGCAAAAAATTGAATCATCTCTAAAATTTCCTCCCTTTCGACCCCTCAAGTTTGAGCTCTATCTCGCCGTTAGAACTAGAATGATCGAACCCAACGCTAAAACGCCCACAGCCCCTTTTTTATTTTCTTTATTGGCTGTTTAGCCTTTTTTTATTTCTCCCGCAAACAAAAAAGCCTTTGCCTTTTTCTCAGCTTGACTACAGCTGCTTGGTAAAGTTAAAAAAAGCAAGTCTGCATCTCCTCTCGGAACTGCATCTGGTTTTTGCTTTACTTTGCTTTATTTACTTATCTATCTATCGTTTTGGGGGGGTGAAGCCGTCCTGGGGAGCAGGGGGCCAGGGTGCTAGGTACCTAGCCGGTGGTCGTTATGATGGCGGAGACGGAGGTGCGGGCAGGGAGTCTCAGAGCCGATTCTGGTGACGTATGAGATACATTTGAGAGAAGAAACAGAAAGGAGGGGGCTTACGGTTAGCGGAGGAAGGGGGTACTGTTGGGTTATTAAGGGAGCTGTGGTGGATTTTCTTGTATTTTTTTAATTGTTTTTCCATCGATTTCCTGAAAAGTGGAGAGTAGCTAAAATAATGACAGCCGGAATGAAGCACAAGTTGGTGGCCGTGAGTGATGAAGAGAGCCGTGAGCCCCTATTTGTTTCCATATCCGCCAAGGCAATACCACTTCTTGCTGACAGGGGTATCAGTCGAAGATATCGCGGGGACAAAGCAACCTCTCAAGCGCAGGCTATCTATGGAGAAATGGTCCCTAAAGCTCCCTATCCTGCTCCTCTTACTAGGGTACTTCGTCTGGCTCGCTGTGAACCACCTCTACCACCCCCATCACCCCCACCACAGCTACTCCCAACCACAAAGCCCGACTCAACTCTCAAGAATACACGACAACAACGGCGGCAATGGCATCCACGGCCCTCGCCGTCACCGTCACCAAAATGACGACTACCCGTTCAAGTCTTGCTCAAAGGAGATAAACCCTCCTCCTGATGGCCGGCCCATCTTCGGGCGATCGGACCTCACGTTGGCCGAGCAGGAAGCAATCATAACCGAGTCCATTAGCAATACCACCATTGCCCAATGGTCATACTACTATACTCATGGAAGGCACCTCGCGGGGACGAATAAATCCATGGCAGAGTGGACGCGGGATAAGTGGATCGAGTACGGGATTCCGTCGCATTTGGTGGAGTATGAGGTTTATCTGAATTACCCGTTTTCTCACTCGCTGAGCTTGACTATCAATGGTGAGGAAGAGTTTTTGGCGGGGCTGGAGGAGGACGTTCTTCCCGAGGACCCGACGACAGGTGCGGAGGATAGAGTTCCGACCTTCAATGGGTATTCGAAGAGTGGAAGGATAGAGGCGGAGTATATTTATGTTGGGTGGGTGCTTCTCTTATTTCATAATATGCTCTCGAAAGCTGCTAAACAATAGAGTGGCAGAATGGGTGGAAAGGGGGATTACCAGAGATTGGTTGACCTCGGGGTTGATCTGAAAGGGAAAATTGCACTCGCAAAATATGGTGGAACCTTCAGAGGCCTTAAAGTCAAGTATGCCCAAGAACAGGGAATGATTGGTGTACTCATATACTCCGACCCTGGAGATGATGGAGACATCACAGAGGCAAACGGATATGCCGCATATCCCGCTGGCCCTGCAAGGAATCCATCTTCAGTGCAACGTGGATCTGTAATGTTCTTAGCCACAATGACGGGAGATCCGGTTAGCCATATAACTTTCTGCCCCTCACCTATGTGTAATGTTAATAGTGGATAGACAACTCCGGGATACCCTTCGAAGCCCGGTGTCGAAAGGGAAGACCCATCCGAGTTCATTCCCTCAATCCCGTCGTTGCCATTATCATTCAAAGATGCTCTCCCGTTCCTCCAGGCTCTTGACGGATACGGGTTGACTGCCGCGGAGGTAGATAGACCAGGCTGGACTGGAGGCCTCAATGTTTCTTATTCTGTGGGCCCAAGACCTGGAGCTGTTATTAACCTTGAGAATGAAGTGGATTATACATACACTCCCATATGGAACACTATCGGCATTATTAATGGGACTATCGAGGATGAGGTTATTGTTATTGGGAATCATCGAGACGCTTGGATAGTTGGTATGTTCAAGGCTTTCCTTTAGCGCCCAGCTGTGATGCTCATCTATCTAGGTGGAGCCTCGGATCCCAATTCTGGAACGGCGGTGTTAGTAGAGCTATCTAAGGCATTTGGCGAACTCCTGAAACAAGGGTGGAAGCCCAAGCGTACCATGTGCACTTCCCCTCGCCCTAATTTGTAGCACTGGCTAACTGGAATAGTGTGTTGGCATCCTGGGATGCCGAAGAATACGCAGCTATCGGGTCAACAGAATGGGTTGAAGAATTCGCGACATGGGCCGTACCAAACATGGTCGCATATGTCAATGTTGACGTGGCCGTTTCAGGGCCGCACTTCCGCCTTGACGCTGTACCCGAGCTGTGGGGTCTTGTTGAAGATACAATCAAAGACGTCCCATCTCCGAAAGCATCGGGAAAGTCTATCTATGACGAATGGACTGCAGATGGGGGTGAAGCTGGAGGTACATGATTCTCTACTACAAAATATAGGGACAGGGTCTAACACCGTTTCAAGTCCCCGGTGGAGGCAGCGACCACGGAGCCTTCATCCACACATCTGGGATCGCCGTCGTAAGCTCCCTCCTCTGTACTATTTTTTCCCTAACGAAGCGCCTCTCTAAATGACCTAGATTGACTTCGGTTTCGGGGATGGTCCCAAGGACCCGGTATACCACTACCACTCCAACTACGACAGCTATGCCTGGATGACCACGTGGGGCGATCCATACTTCATGTACCACTCCACTATGGCGCAAATCGCTGGCAAGACCATCCTGCGAATTTCTGAGAACGTCCTCCTCCCCTACAACGTCGCTACCTTCTCCACGGCCCTACAATCCATGCTCTCAGACCTAAAAGGCGAAATCACGACGGCGGGAATGACGCTGAATGTGTCACCATTGGAAGCAGCAATTAGTAGGTTTACGACTGCTGCTGGGGACCTTATGGCCATTAAGGAGGCTTTAGAGCCGGGTGAGTGGGGTGGTGAGCAGGAGGCGATTGTCAATGAGAGATTGGGAAAGTTTGAGAGGGGGTTTATTGGAGACGGGTTGCCGGGGAGGGTGTTTTATAAACATCGTAGGTTTTCTCTTTTCTTTTCTTTCTTTTTTGAGAGTGGGTTGGCTAGAGCGGGAAACTGATGGAGTAAATTAGTGATTTATGCACCTGGGGTGGAAACAGGGTATGCACCGACTGCACTCCCGGGGATTACAGAAGCGGTCAGAGTGGGCAATGTAGAGGAGGCGACGGAGTATGTGGGAATTACTGCAGCAGCGATTGATGAGGTTGCGAAGTTCTTGGAGGGATGAGCTATACGCTAGAGTGACGATTGAATTATGGACTTGCATGGGGTTTCCTTTGCTAAAGTGATAGTGTGTGATATAAGTGCTCTTTCTTGTAGTGTAGGAATCAGAGTACTCACAATTCGTCACTCGGGATGTTTGAAGTTGTGGGTGTCGAAACAGTACTTTCTGATATGTACTTTCTACGTCTTGGATCACGGCAGTTGCCAGTCAGCGTTTTTTAATTTCGGTTCAGAGTTGCCCGACTTCAACTCATCTTATTTGCCCCTTCCCCAATGCCATCGTTAGATCAATTAACCAGATATGCAATTTGCGTTCTCGTATGCGTCCTCCGTTCTCCGGCTTCCATGTTTCTCCCTCCGGTTTCTTTCCCACCACCGGTGTATGTTGCCGGTTTGCTACATAAATAGTGGCTCACTCCAGCCCTCTCAGATAAAATAAAGTCCTTCAGCACCTCTCGCGCTCTCAAGTCTCCGGTATACAGCTCGGACATCCCTTTTTTTTTTCAACAGCGGGAATTTTGCGGAACTGGGAGTACTCGGTGACTTGGGGTGAGGAGAGCTAGGTGCGATCAGGTTCAGAGGGTCTTGCTAACGAGGGGAGATCACGGTCCATACAAAAAATTTACAAAATTCTCCCTATTCTTATCATACTAGGGTACTTCCATAAACTCCAAGCGAACCACTCCAAGCGAACTGATGATCGAGCCCGAGTCCAGAGGAGATGGTTCCCTGTAGGGAGGTGGGAGCTTATAAGCTTAATCTCTGTGGACAGGAAAGAGGAATAAACCCCTTGGATCTGCCCTTCACTGCTGCTGAAGGCTGGGCCTCAAGGCTTTCATAGTATGGCGGGAAACATGACTTCGGGGACAATCTCACCAGAACCCTGCTGAGGATATTTTCTAAAAGATGATTTTTGTGGATTTAGACTGGAACTTTACTCGGAAGCAAATTAAAGATCCGGAAAGAATGTGACCTCGATATCTATGTTTTTCAACGAATAAATTTTGTTTGTCACTTCTTCCGGATCTTTGATTCGCGCCAGAGTAGAAATTACCATATTGGAGCCAATGAAGAGTACTCTCTCAACCGCTACAAAAACCCTGTGCTTTTGATCTCTAATGCAAGTTCCGCCACCGCTTTTCTAAGTCCATTCCGGAAAAAAGCGTCTCTTCGGAATTGGGGGGTTTGTCCTGCGGCAGAAGATTATTGATTAACTACCTCAGAGAGAGATCGGAATAGTATATATATATATCCCACTTTGATGACGTGAGCCATTACGCGGAATGCCGACCTCCACGAATACCCCCCCATATCGGTAATAGCGAGTAGGAAGCTCACAGTAAGCTCTCGTTCCTTACCGGAAACTATCGTCTCTCAACAGACCCAACTGTCTGCTGTTTCCAAAGGCTCAGCCGAGTGGGCTTCCATGACGCATAAGCAAGCCTTGTGCACCGCCGGGTAACCGTGACTTCCCATGTGACAGGAAGTGCTCAAACCACGTAATCTCCACCTGAAATGGGATATCACGTGATTTTCTCAACACCCAGCGACTTGGGTCTGCGGGGGCTCCACCATAAACCTCCAACCAACCATGTGTCATACATAGCAAACTAATGTTATGGTCCAGCTAACCAATTCAACAACTTAACCTAACTCGATCTACGCCCCTCGCCTCGCTTCACTTCTCTCCTCCACCAAACAATTAAAACAACTAAACCCACAATCCAAAACCTCCGCACTGTAGTGATAAACCTTGCCCTCCTTCATTAGCGGTCTCATGCAGGGAAGGGGTATTTCATCCTTTTAATTATTTTCCACCGATTTCTCAAAAAGGTAGGAAATGACTAAAGTAGTGGTGGCTCCAATGAAGAGCAAGTTTGGGGGCGCGAGTGATGAGGAGAGACGTGAGCCCCCTATTTGCTGACTCATTCCGGAAGCAGTATTACTTTTTACTAACCAAGGTGTCAGTCGAAGATATTGCAAAGCCAAAGCAACCGCTTGGGCGTAAGCTATCCGAGACCAAATGGCTCCCCATCTTACTCGTATCGCTAGGTTACTTCGTCTGGCTCACTGTAGACTGCTTTCACGATCACTACCCCCAATCGCAAAGCGGAATCCAACTCCCAGGAAAACACCGAAATGACGACTATCCATTCGGACCCTGCTCGGAGAAGATAGGCCCTTTTCCTGATCGCCGGCCCGCCCCCGGGCGCTCGGGCTTGACGCTAACCGAGCAAGAAGCGATCATAACCGAGTCTATAAGTAATACCACCATTGCCCAATGGTCATACTATTATACGCATGGAAAGCACCTCGCGGGAACGAATAAGTCCACGGCGGAGTGGATGCGGGATAAGTGGATCGAGTACGGGATTCCGTCGCACTTGGTGGAGTATGAGGTTTATCTGAATTACGCGGTTTCTCACTCGCTGAGCTTGACTATCAATGGTGAGGAGGAGTTTGTGGCGGGGCTGGAGGAGGATGTTCTTCCCGAGGACCCGACGACAGGTGCGGAGGATAGAGTTCCGACCTTCCATGGGTATTCGAAGAGTGGGAGGGCAGAGGCGGAGTATATTTATGTTGGGTGGGTGCTTTTATTTCATATTATGCCTCGAAAGCGGCTAAGCAACCGAGTGGCAGAATGGGTGGGAAGAGGGATTACCAGAGATTGGTCGACCTCGGGGTTGATCTGAAAGGGAAAATTGGACTCGCAAAATATGGTGGAACCTTCAGAGGCCTTAAAGTCAAGTATGCTCAGGAACAGGGAATGATTGGTGTACTCATCTACTCCGACCCTGGAGATGATGGAGACATCACAGAGGCAAACGGATATGCCGCATATCCCGCTGGCCCTGCAAGGAATCCATCTTCAGTGCAACGTGGATCAGCAGCGTTTCTGGCCACCATGGCGGGAGATCCGGTTAGTGGTGTAACTTTCTGCCCCCTCATCTGTGTCCGATGCTGAAAACGAACAGACAACTCCAGGATACCCTTCGAAGCCTGGTGTCAAAAGGGAAGACCCATCCCAGTTCATTCCCTCAATCCCCTCTTTGCCATTATCATTCAAAGATGCTCTCCCGTTCCTCCAGGCTCTTGACGGATACGGGTTGACTGCCGCGGAGGTAGATAGACCAGGCTGGACTGGAGGCCTCAATGTTTCTTATTCTGTGGGTCCAAGACCTAGAGCTGTTATTAACCTTGAGAATGAAGTGGATTATACATACAATCCCATATGGAACACTATCGGCATTATTAATGGGACTATCGAGGATGAGGTTATTGTTATTGGGAATCATCGAGACGCTTGGATAGTTGGTATGTTGCAAGGCTTTCCTCCAAAACCCAGCTACGGTACTCATCCGTCCAGGTGGAGCCTCAGATCCCAATTCTGGAACGGCAGTGTTAGTAGAGCTATCTAAGGCATTTGGCCGACTGCTGAAACAAGGGTGGAAGCCCAAGCGTACCATGTACATTTCCCCTCGCCCTATTTTACATAGCACTGACTAACTGGAGCAGCGTGTTAGCATCCTGGGATGCTGAAGAATATGGATTGATCGGGTCAACAGAATGGGTTGAAGAATTCGCGACATGGGCCGTACCAAACATGGTCGCATATGTCAATGTTGACATGGCCGTTACGGGGCCGCATTTCCTACTTGCAGCTGTACCTGAGCTGTGGGGTCTTGTTGAAGACACCATCAAAGACGTCCCATCTCCAAGAGCACCGGAAAAATCTGTATATGATGAGTGGACTGCAGACGGGAGAAAGGCTGGAGGCACGTGATCCTCTGATACAAAATATATGGGCAGTGTCTAACACTATTTCAAGTCCCTGGAACAGGCAGCGACTACACAGCTTTCATCCATACGTCCGGAATCGCCGTCGTGAGCCTCCTTTCCACCATTCTTTCCTGTAAGAATACACCTCGCTAAAGTGACCTAGATTGACTTCAGCCTTGAGAGAGGTCCTAAGGACCCTGTACACCACTACCACTCCAATTACGACAGCTATGCCTGGATGACCACGTGGGGCGATCCATACTTCATGTACCACTCCACAATGGCGCAAATCGCTGGCAAGACCATCCTGCGAATTTCTGAGAACGTCCTCCTCCCCTACGACGTCGCTACCTTCTCCACGGCCCTACAATCCATGCTCTCAGACCTAAAAGGCGAAATCACGACGGCGGGAATGACGCTGAATGTGTCACCACTGGAAGCAGCAATTGGTAGGTTTACGACTGCTGCTGGGGACCTTATGGCCATTAAGGAGGCATTAGAGCCTGGTGAGTGGGGTGGTGAGCAGGAGGTGATTGTCAATGAGAGATTGGGAAAGTTTGAGAGGGGGTTTATTGGCAATGGATTGCCGGGGAGGGCGTTTTATAAACATTGTGGGCTTTCTCTCCTTTTTTGAGAGCGGTTAGTTGGCAGAGCGGGAAACTGATTGAGTAAATTAGTGATTTATGCACCTGGGGTGGAAACAGGGTATGCGCCGACTACACTCCCGGGGATTACAGAGGCGGTCAGGGTGGGTGATGTGGAGGAGGCGATGAAGTATGTGGGAATTACTGCAGCAGCGATTGATGAGGTTGCGAAGTTCTTGGAGGGATAAGCTATATTTCTAGAGTGACGATTGGAAACTGGATTTTCGTGGGGTTTCCCTTTGTTAAGGTGATAATGTGCGTGATGTGTGCTCTTGCCTATATTATGGGAGTGAGAGTAGTCACAATTTGTCACTCGGGGTGTTTGATGTGGGAATTCTGTGGAACTAGGTGTACTTGGCGGCTTGGGGTGAGGAGAGTATTGGGGTGAGCTACTTGTGATCAGGTTCCGAGGGCCTGGCCAACGGGAAGCGATCGCAGCCCATACAATATGTTGCGAAATTCTCGTCACACTTACCAGGATGCTTTCTTACACCCCAAGCGAAATGACGATCAAACCCTGGCCTAGGGGGGGGGGGGGTGATTCCCTGTAGGGAAGTAAAAGCATATAGGTTTAGTGTCTGTAGAAAGGAAAGACGAGTAAACCCCCCTTGGATCGGCCCTTCTGCATTGCTGAAGGCGGGCCCTAAAGTTTCACCCCACCATCACGAGAAACGTAATTTTGGGAACAATCTCACTAGAATCCTATCGAGGATATTTTTAAAAAGATTTAGGTGGATTTAGACTAAACCATTAGAAGTTACTATATAGCTAGGAGCTAATGAAGGGTACTCTCGCAGTCGCCATGTAAAGCCTGTGCTCCTCATGTCTGATACAAGTTCGGCTAAATTTATTCAGGGGAACGGAACCTAATTCGGAATTGGAGGGTTTGTCCTGCAGCAGAAGGCTAATGAAGTTCGCTACCTAAGAGAGACAGGAACGGTATATAAGTTATCCCATTTTTATGACGTGAGGTATTACGCAGAATACCAACCACTCCGCATGCCCTCATATCAGCAATAGTGAGTAGGAAACCCCCATTAAACTCGTTCTTTCATATCGTGTATGGTTTCTCAACACCCAACCATCAGCCATACTCAGCTAAGTGAGCTTCTATGACGCATTCGCCAATCTCTTAACTGCTGGGTAATCTGTGGCTGCTCATAAGACTGAGCGGACTGAGCGCCGGAGAAACAATCACGTGATCCTCAACCGGCTGGCATCGGGAATGGAAGATCACGTGATTTGCTCGGCACAGCGACATCTACACCATGAACCTCCAACCATAATATCATTAGCAAATTATCACTTCGATCCAACTACAGCCAATTAAACAACTTGACCTAACAGTCCACACCCCTCGCCTCGCCTCACTTCTCTACCAAAAAATCAAAAAAATCAAACCCGCAGTCCAAAAACCCTCCCGCACTTTAGTGATAAACCTCGTCTTTCCCTTCATTTACGATCTCATGCTGGGGGGGCGGTGTTTAATTATTTTTCATTGATCTTAAAAAGGTAGATAATGACTAAAGCAGTGGTGGCTCCAATGAAGAGCAAGTTTGGGGGCGCGAGTGATGAGGAGAGACGTGAGCCCCTATTTGCTGACTTATTCCGGAAGTATTACTTCTTCTTGCTAACCGAGGTGCTAGTTGAGGATATCGCAAAGCCAAAGCAACCGCTCGGGCGTAAGCTATCCGAGACCAAATGGCTCCCCATCTTACTCGTATCGCTAGGTTACTTCGTCTGGCTCACTGTGGGCTGTTTTCACGGTCGCTATCCCCAATCACAGGGCGGGGTCCAGCTCGCGGGAAAACACCGAAACGACGAGTATCCATTCGGCCCCTGCTCGGAGAAGATAGGCTCTTCCCCTGATCGCCGGCCCGTCCCCGGGCGCTCAGACCTGACGCTAGCTGAGCAGGAGACGATCATAACCGAGTCTATAAGTAATACCACCATTGCCCAATGGTCATACTACTATACGCATGGAAAGCACCTCGCAGGAACGAATAAGTCCATGGCGGAGTGGACGCGGGACAAGTGGATCGAGTATGGGATTCCGTCGCATTTGGTGGAGTATGAGGTTTATCTGAATTACCCGGTTTCCCACTCGCTGAGCTTGACTATCAATGGTGAGGAGGAGTTTGTGGCGGGGCTGGAAGAGGATGTTCTTCCTGGTGACCCGACGACAGGTGCGGAGGATAGAGTTCCGACCTTCCATGGGTATTCGAAGAGTGGGAGAGTAAGGGCGGAGTATATTTATGTTGGGTGGGTGCTTCTCTTATTCCATATCATGCTCTCGAAGACGCCTAAATAATCGAGTGACAGAAAGGGTGGGAAGAGAGATTACCAGAGATTGGTTGACCTCGGGGTTGATCTGGGAGGGAAAATCGCACTCGTCAAGTACGGTGGAGCCTTCAGGGCCCTCAAGGTCAAGTATGCCCAAGAACAGGGAATGATTGGTGTACTCATCTACTCCGACCCCGGAGATGATGGAGACATCACAGAGGCAAACGGATATGCCGCATATCCCGCTGGTCCTGCAAGGAATCCATCTTCAGTGCAACGTGGAACAGTCGGGTTTCTGGCCACCATAGCGGGAGATCCGGTTAGTGGTGTAACTTTCTGCCCCCTCATATATGTGCAATGTTAAAAATGAATAGACTACTCCAGGATACCCTTCGAAGCCTGGCGCCAGAAGGGAAGACCCATCCGAGTTCATCCCCTCCATCCCGTCGTTGCCATTATCGTTCAAAGATGCTCTCCCGTTCCTCCAGGCTCTTGACGGATACGGGTTGACTGCCGCGGAGGTAGATAGACCAGGCTGGACTGGAGGCCTCAATGTTTCTTATTCTGTGGGTCCAAGACCTGGAGCTGTTATTAGCCTTGAGAATGAAGTGGATTATACATACAATCCCATATGGAACACTATCGGCATTATTAATGGGACTATCGAGGATGAGGTTATTGTTATTGGGAATCATCGAGACGCTTGGATAGTTGGTATGTTGCAGGGCTTTCCTTCAACGCCTGGCTACGGTACTCATCTGTCTAGGTGGAGCCTCAGATCCCAATTCTGGAACTGCAGTGTTAGTAGAGCTATCTAAGGCATTTGGCGAACTCCTGAAACAAGGGTGGAAGCCCAAGCGTACCATGTACATTTCCCCTCGCCCTATTTTATAGAGCACTAGCTAACTGGAATAGTGTGTTAGCATCCTGGGATGCTGAAGAATACGGATTGATCGGGTCAACAGAATGGGTTGAAGAATTCGCGACATGGGCCGTACCAAATATGGTCGCGTATATCAATGTGGATGTGGCCGTTTCCGGGTCGCACTTCCTTCTTATGGCTTCGCCCGAGCTGTGGGATCTCGTTGAAGACACCATCAAAGACGTCCCATCTCCGAAAGCGCCAGGGAAATCTGTATATGACGAATGGACTGCAAACGGGGGTAAAGCTCGAGGTATATGAACTTCTGATACAAAATATATGGACAGTGTCTAACACTATTTCAAGTCCCTGGAACAGGCAGCGACTACGTAGCTTTCATCCATACGTCCGGAATCGCCGTCGTGAGCCTCTTCCTTTCCACCATTCTTTCCTGTGAGAAAACACCTCGCTAAAGTGACCTAGATTGACTTCGGTATTAAAAGAGGTCCCAAGGACCCGGTGTACCACTACCACTCCAACTACGACAGCTACGCCTGGATGGCCACGTGGAGCGATCCATACTTCACCCACCACTCCACAATGGCGCAAATCGCCGGTAAGACCGTCCTGCGGATTTCCGAGAACGCCCTCCTCCCTCATGACGTTGCTACCTTCTCCATGGCCTTGCAGTCCATGCTCTCTAGCCTAAAAGGCGAAATCACGACGGCGGGAATGGCGCTCAGTGTGTCACCACTGGAAGCAGCAATTAGTAGGTTTACGACTGCTGCTGGGGACCTCATGGCGATTAAGGAGGCATTAGAGCCGGGTGAGTGGGGCGGTGAGCAGGAGGCGATTGTCAATGAGAGATTGGGAAAGTTTGAGAGGGGGTTTATTGGAGACGGGTTGCCGGGGAGGGTGTTTTATAAACATCGTAGGTTTTCTCCTGTTTCTTTCTTTTTTGAGAGTGGGTTGACTGAGCGGGAAACTGATGGTGTAACCTAGTGATTTATGCACCTGGGGTGGAAACAGGGTATGCGCCGACTACACTCCCGGGGATTACAGAGGCGGTCAGGGTGGGTGATGTGGAGGAGGCGACGAAGTATGTGGGAATTACTGCAGCAGCGATTGATGAGGTTGCGAAGTTCCTGGAGGGGTGAACTTTACTCTAGAGTGACTATTGGAAACTGGATTTGCGTGGTGTTTCCCTTTGTTAAGGTGATAATGTGCGTGATATGTGTGTTGCCTGTATTGTCGGAACGAGAGCAATCATAATTTATCACTCGTGATGTTGAAGTTCCTGGAATCTTTGCGGCGTTGGGGGTGCTAGATGGCCCAGGGAGAGAATAGTATCCGGTTGTGCGAATTATGTTTTTTGGGTCTTGCCTGGGACAATTGCAACCCATATTATGCGGGGGTTCTGAAAATTCTTGTCGCCCTTACCCGGATACCTTTCCTCACAATAAGGGCTTCCGTTTGGGCGCACCAAAGCAACAAAGCTATGAGTCCGACAATTATGCATTTCTTCGGGACACACCAAATGAAAGGGCGAGTTATGGAAACGGTCGAGTTCGCACTGTGCTCTACCCTCTTGGCGGCGGTGGTTGTAAATTTCAAACCCTGGCTATGATACTCTGGTTTGTTGCCATGCCGAATGCCAGCCCGAGTTCCACGGCCACGGGATCTGTCAAAACCGCCGGCTGCTACCCTCAAACCCTGGGTTTAGCCACCTTGCGAACAGGCACTTGGTTCACGAAATGCCTCCACAATGCATCATATATACCGAATCTTCTGGAAACAAGCATAACTCGCTCAGTCAGGCTGCTCACGCCAAAGGCACACCGATCTCGGTGGAAGAATCTGGAGAGGGTGAGCGGGTGAACACCCTTGCGACGGGTTGGGTTTTTCGATTAGCTGCGGTGCTGTATTAGGAACTCCAATTAATAGGCTAGGTCCGATTAGTCAGGAATATCCTCCGCTGGAAAGGCGACGAGGGGGACATTAAAAAAAACCTAGTTTCAAAGACTAGCGGGAAAGAATGGGAGGAATACTAGGGCTTACCAGGAGAGATAGGGCGGGAGTCTTGGCCCACGATCCGAACATTACAGTAGTTGAGATGTGCTAACCTTCGAAGCACCTCCTTGTTTAGGCCCCCGATTTCTCTGCTCGTAATCCATTTTTGGGGGGCGCTTACGCTCTCATGTATCGAAATTCCTTGCGCTATAGTTATTAGTGTCCTTGGCATACTCGCCGGTACAAAAAAATCCAAGGAACGGAAACAATGATCATTCTCTTCACAGGATCAAGATATTCGGTTGCTGTTTGCAGGAGTGTTCCCAGCGGTCAAATCCACCCGCCTCGGAGTTAGGGAGGGAAGGAATATGGGCCATGGTCCACCAGTATTTGGGCGGGCAGACTCCCTAGCACGGTAGCTGAAGGCACGAATGGAATGTGTTCCCTGGTGTCCCGTAGATGGTAAGCTCCGACTACTAGGGGTTGTATTCACCCGTCTTGGTCAAGAATACCTCCGTGAGCCGATCATCTGGTGAGAACTCTAGCAAAATATGGGCTGGCGGAGGTATTCTTGGCAAAGGCGAGTGAGTACTTGGGCTCGTGTAATCACCACGGTCCCACAAGTGATATCCTGCTACTGCTTGCGGCATCTACCTATGTGCAAGCTTATTTCTAGGCCTCGCTTCGTTCTTCTGATGCCTTCTTTATTTCTCTCCTTAACCTTTTTCTCTTTTCCAACACAAAACGTCCACTCTCTTGAGTCACCCCTCTTTTCGCCAGGATATCCCCCAGCACTGATAATTACCTTCAGTTTCTCATGCCCTGCCTCCACCCTCCTTTATATTTGCGAGTAAAACACGCTTCTCATGTGTGGCACACCACTTATTTATCCATCACGCGTTAGCCCATTTTGATGGAGGTCTAGTCGTGCGCAGGGATCACTTCCGCCGTACAAGCGCCCCCAGGAGGCTGCTGTGAGCAGAGACCTGGAACGAAGGTGGTAGGAAAGCTGAAGTATGTTCGCTATTCGATGTGTAGAGTGGTGGTGGTCGTCATACAGAGAGAAAGAGAACGCAGCTGAGAAATAAACGCAGTCTGTGGTAGAGCCGCTCGCACAGTGGGCTCTCTATCGCACAAACACCAGAAACACCAGTCACCCTCGACATGGTGACAGTCCCACTCGCCTGCTAACTACTACGCCCTAACATGGCATCTCACGATGGGGTCACTCCATCACATTTAACACAGGCACCCCGTATTGGTAAGTGTTTTACCATCCTATAGGGCTGAGTATACGGTTTGTAGCCCAGAAATACTGTCTCAGATTGCTGAATGCACCTAAACTGGTTATTAATAGAGGAAGCGGATAGATCCCGAAGACCTATTCGCGAGCAGAAAGAATATGCACAGGCTAGACTGGATTCCTGCCCGGGTTATTCATTCCATTTGTGACGAGATTTTAGAGTAGAGATAGGCATCATCATAGGCGGTGGTGAGATCATGAAAGATCACCCACCGTGTCTGTCACGGCCGGACGCTGTTCCCCACTGCCCTTGCCGTTCCTATAGCCAGCCGGCCGAGCTAAGGACAGAAGTCCTGGGACTTCGCTGCCCTGAACGGGCTCTTAATTTGGGGAAAAATAATAATAGTTCGAGTTGCCATAGGATTTCACGTCGTTTCCACAGAACTCCAGATTATGGGGTTGTCGTGTTCCCACAAAAGGCAGGAAACCCTTCGCAGCTGCTTGTTTGCACGTGCCGGCATATTTTGGCCGACCCCACAAAACACAGCAGAGAGGCTCCATGACTGCTGAGTATAATAGTTGGTATAAAAGGTAGAAGTTTTCTGTATTCCGTGAGAATAAACAGCATTGGTTTTTTATCACAACAACCTTTCATATCTCAGCTGCCGACAAGCAATCACACTTATACAACAATGTCCCATTTCGTTGCAAAACGTCTCCACTTGGCTCCGTTTCCCTCAGCGAAGCAGTCTCCCCTCCTGAAATTTCCTACTCGTGGTCTTAGTGCCTCTGCAAACGTTTGCGGTCGGGGGGGCCCTCGAGACAATACACAACACTCAACTTTCTTGCAATGCCAAACTCAAAACACCATGGACCCTGAGAAACGGCCGTCTCTTGGTATGTTATTCAACAAGCGATTGCTAGACTGACTACTAATAAACAGTTTGGGATGGATGAATCAAGGCCACTATTTGCCGGATCGTGCTGAGAGATCAGATAATAGTTTTGTGTCACAATAGCAAAGGTATATCCCAACCGATATCAGACTGTATGGTAAGGGTTCACAAGACTGATCTTTACTAGAACAATGAGACCTTTGGGAGCGATATCACCAAAAGCTCTTAGAGAAATGTGCACAAAGCTGGAGACTGGGATCGGGGAACTTAGATCCGATATGGTAAAGAGCCAGGGGGAACTTAGATCGGAAATGACGAAGAACCACGGGGAACCAGTGTTCCCAAGCGTCCAGTCCGTCCGTCTTTGGCCTAGGACGGGACGGACGCCGGGTTTGAGGCCTTTGACCGGGACGGACGGCCGGGCCCTATAGGTGTCTTAGTTTATGTTTCATTTTTAAATCTCATTAGCATGAGGTCTGTGTTACTATAAAGAAGCGAAACATTTTGATTCTAATATACAGGTGACGGCAGGTACCTACAGGCGACTGCCGGGCCCTACAGGTGACGCCCGTCCTTACTAATGACGGCTGGGCCCTGCAGGTGACGCCCGTCAATTCAAAAGACGGCCGGGCCCTACCGGGAGTTACCATTTCCAGTAAGACTGCAGGGCCCTGCCGTCAACCTATAGTCCTATAGTGAATATCGAGGACGGACGCCTTGCCCGGCCGTCCATACCAACCCTACCCGGGACGGACGGGACTATTGGACACCAGGGCCCTGCAGTCCGCCCGGGACGGTTGGGAACACTGCGGGGAACTTAGATCTCTTATGGGAAAGAATCATAGGGAACTTAAATCTGAGTTGGTGGAAATTGGGAGCAGGATAAGCCTGATTAGCTGGAAGGCGTGTTCTTAAATGGGGGGGTATTGCTAGCATATATCATGTACAAATTAGCTTCCCATTAAACCAATGCTAATACCTACTAGATTGTAGGATGTTTCTATAAGAACTGCCCTGGTGAGCTCACACTTTTCTTAGTGTAGTTACCTTGATGGCATTGTGTTACTCTAGCCTACATTTACTTTTTATTTCCACTTTTATTTCTTAACCAGAGTTCCCTAGCATCCAGCCCGTCAGTCTTCAGTCCATTTTGGAGGAGATATGGCGAGGCAGGACGGGACAGACAATGGGCTATATCGTGTGAATTTTTTAGGTCGGTGAAATCTCTCCACCCAATAGCCGGAATGATAAATGGACTAAGGCCCTGGCATTCAGTATGTGGTAAACTGTGATAATTGTGCTCATGCTCTCATTCCCCTTTCCCTGCGACCCTTTTATATTATGCGATCAAGATGTACCTCTAACTGTGACCTACTACTCTGTTTGTAAACCCATTTAGCTTGGACACCTTACAGGAATGGGTGCTTCACTATTCATAGAATTGAGGTATAATTACCCGTAATGCTCCCCTTGATTGTAGAATGCGCGTAGGCTTGTCGTTGATAGTCTATTTTTTATATATGCCTCGGCTCAGAAACAAGCCTGCGGGTTTACCACAGCCTATAAGGTTCCTGCCAGGGTTATTCATCCCACTTATTTGACTAGATTTCAGAACAGTGATCTGTATAGCCGAATCACGAGATATCACTCGGTCTGCTTAGAATCCTGGCTGTTGAAAATATTGGTTGTGGAGGTAATGATTTACGGTGAGGACTTTACGCAGTGGACTGAAACCGCTTAGGTGGAGATCAGAACCATGATTGATTGATGACAACTTGGTGGAAGGAAAGACTTGAGGAAGGTTGTGTACAGGAAGGTATCATAGGTGTGTTGTGAGAAGACGGTGTGTGTCAAGGAAAAACAAGTGGGGTGAAAACATTTTAAGAGCTTGCGCGTCCTTTGACTAGTGCATACGTATAGCTCTACGGCCACAGGGTGCGGGCACATCCCGCATCAAGTGCGGCCATCAACTGCGATTTCCAACACTGGCGGTTCGGAACTCTGATCTGCTGGCATTTTCAGACATCAGCAGCTATTTGTGCGCACCTAACAATGTTAGCCATCTACCCACAAAATACTTACTCATTAGGCAACATATGCAAAAAGCAAGCCGGTCCCACCGAGCACCTGTGAGGCCTATATTACCTACAATACCCAGGTGAGTCTCACTTTGACCTAGCCTGACTGTTTTAAACGTAGATTAAAGGCCACAACAAAACGAAACCCCAAGATTTCACGCAAAGAGAACGCAATAGCACAGCTCAGGAGCGGAGGAGATAACTTCCTTCAAAAACACGCTCTCTAGCCGACTCTCGGTAATGTCGGGAGTAGGTATAACCACAATAAAGTCCTCCTATCATTCCATGGATCACCAAACATGTTTATTCTATTACTCATATGTCTCCTCGGCCCCTTGCTCACTCCAGGACTAACAAAGGAGAGACAAACCCTCACTGTTCATACCCTCTGCGCAAATAGCCTTCATGCTTTAATTTAACTCTTTCATGCTCCACCTACAGTTTTCCCGCTTTCCTTAAGGATTTCTCGGCGGGTGTCGTGATCCAAAACTCAAGTGTATTCCCGCAGCCGGGGTGGTTTCCCGAAAGCCAAAGCGCTCTTCCAAAGACAAAGTGCATCTCCAGAAATATCCGAACAATGAAATTATCCTGCCAGCATTCCGATCAGCATCTCGCGATTTCCGACAGACTGGACTATTTACCCGCTGCTATCTACAAGCTGATTGTGAAAGCCAGTAGCAACGGAACACCGCTAGAGTGTGACAGGACAGACGGAGAGCCCCAGTGCTCCCTGTGGATAAAGAACCCATGAATTAGGAACTGATGTCTAGTCCTTCAAGTCACCCACTAGAATGTAGAACAGGATAAGCAATCCCGAGGCTTAATGGCATAATACTGAGAAGATTCTGGAGGAAAAAATCAGCTGTGAACAGTTCCTGATGGAACGAGAAGCAGTGACCTCAAGCCTCCCAGCAGTCCTGTAAGCATCTGCAGCACTCCAGTCCCCGTGTCCCCGGATATGTCTCCTGTTGTAAGGCAAGAGTCTATCATTTGAGGAAGACTACCGGTTAAGAGTATGATATGACGGCGGGCCCTTACAGCCCTCTACCGATATATAACTCCCCTATGGTATCTGTGGGGTCCAGGGCCTGTAGCCCCTACCAACTACAGGTCTCATATAGAGCAGCACACACTTGTCACAAAGAGAGATGTGACAGATTCAGCAAAAAACTTGGGACATCTGTAGCATCCGGCCGTTATTCTAGTCAATCATCCAAAAGGACATCAGTTACTCTTTAGTTCTGGGAGCCCCTTCCCATTTCCACCCATTGAGCCATACCCGAAGACAAATAAACTGGATGCTTTGTTCGCTAACAAAGGCTGCCAGACTATACCAGCGATCAAGGGATGACCTGATGGGTACCGGGAACTCTGTAATGCTTCCTAAGGGAGCTAGCTGCCTTATGTGCAGACAAAGATTAGTCATAACCACCAAATTTTGGTAGTCCACAATAGCAGTATGAATTGCTAAAGTCACGACCTTACAAGTCTCGTATGTGGGAGTAACCATTACTCACTAGAGAAGATTAGAAAAAATACCTAGAAGATAAAAATTGTTTTGCAAGGTCACAAGATTTCACGTCATTTCCACAGAATTCCATCCTATAGGTGCCGCAGTTCCTACACAAGGCGGAAACCCCTCTGCGACTCTTGGTTTGCACGTGCTGGCATGTTTTGGCCAACCCCACAAAACACAGCAGAGGCCCCCCCCATGCTAAGTATAATAGTAGGTATGATATAAAGGTGGAAGTTTTCCGTATGCTGTGAGAAAAAACTGTACCGGTTTGCTATCACAACAATCCACACCTCAGCTACTGACGAGCGAAACCACACTTATACAACTATGTCCCGTTTCATTGCAAAACGTCTTCACTTGGCTCCTCTTCTTGCAATGAAGCAACCTCCCCACATGAAATTTCCTACTCGTGCTCTTAATACCTCTGCGAATCTTTATAACCAGAGGGCCCCTGAGGCAACACAAAGCACTCCATTTTCCGGTGATGATGCTAAGCTCCTCTTGGTATATCACCCGACAAGTAAGAGCTAGACTAACAGCTAATGAAAATTCGGAATAGATCAATCAAGTCAACAATTTGCATAATCGCGCTGAGAGATCAGATGGCAGAGTTTCCATGATAACAGCGGTATAGTCCATACTGATATCAGACTATATGCTAAGGGATTACAAGGCTGATTCGTACCAGGACATTACGACTTCTAAGGGCGATATTACCAAAGCTGTCACAGAAATGGGCACAAGGCTGGAGACTGCGCTCAGGGAACTCAGATCCGATATGGTAAAGAGTCAGGGGGAACTTAGATCGGATGTGATGAGGAACTACGGGGAACTCAGATCCATTACGGTAAAGGGTCAGGGGGAACTTAGATCGGATGTGATGAGGAACTACGGGGAACTCAAATCCGATACGGTAAAGGGTCAGGGGGAACTTAGATCGGATGTGATGAGGAACTACGGGGAACTCAGATACGATACGATAAAGGGTCAGGGGGAACTTAGATCCGATGGGGTAAAGGGTCAAGGGGAACTTAGATCCGAGATAGTGGTGATTAAAAGCTGGCTGAGCTGGCTTGACTACAAATTCTGGGCCCTGTGTGCAGCGACAGTAGCGGTATATATCCTGCGCATTTGACTCTCAATTAACTCAATGCTAATCCTTACTAGATTGTAGGAACTTTCTCCGAGAACTACCCCCCGGGGTTTGCGCTTCTCATCAAGAACTTGTTCAGCTCATTTTCCCCTGGCCCCGCCAGTCTCATACTGCCCCCCCTCGTTTCTCCCCCAGCCCGCAGTTCACAACAAGAGGCGCAAAAAAAGTAGCTTGTTCTTATTTCACTAATGTTATCGCGGGCACTTTCATGGGATAGTGTTACTCTGGCCTCCTTTTGATTTTGATTTCTTCTCTTATTTATATTTTTATATTTTTTTGGTTTCATTCTTATTCTTATTCACGTTATTACACAACCGCTAGAATGTCACCACCTAAATTGAGTAAGCTGGTAATTTGACACCTTATCTCAAAAAGAAGTTTTCTCACCACTACTTAAAACGTAGTTGAGTGCAAGTGCCCCGGGTGCACCCAAGGCGGAGGTGAGGCATGGAAGTGCGGGCCAGCACAGTGAAAAATGGACCGAACTGTCAGTTGGTAGGAGGTTTGAATACGACTTTTATCTTTGTTCTGCCCCCAAGTTGCAACAAGATTCCAACCCGTATTACCGGTGTCACAGTAGAACAAGATCACAAGGGCGAGGGTTAACAGGTTTGGCTTGGATAGAAATTACTTCAGCTGGTAAACAATATTTCGCATTATAGCCAGAAGAACCCTGAAATGTCCCCTCTTTTTCCCCAGTTCTGTTTTCTCAGGTTGGCAGCCCTTCCACCAGACCCCTTCTTACTATTGGTAACACATTACAGGCCATGTCACGCCGGTGTGCGAGGGAAAGCATTGTCCGTGGAGGCAACCCGTTGAATACCACGGTACTCCATGGAGCCATCTTTATTGTCTTCCACCTCATATCCTACGGCATCCTATTCACGGCACTAGGCCAACCAATCGTAGCATAGGAAATGAGAAACAAGATATAAGTTAGTCAATAATTGCCAAGTGCAACCGCCCTGGGGTTAAGAGGTTTTTTTTAGTATAGTGTGAAATGAGGGACACCGGAATTTCCTGGGTTGTTGCTGGGCATTGTTCAAGCACCTAGAATGAGAAAAAGGAAGGGATCCGGCTTCAAGACTTAATTAGGTGCACCAACGCTGTGAAACTATAGGTTCAATAACTACGCATTTCTTCTAGCTGAGCCAAGTCAAAGTGCGGGTTATGGGAATGGTCGAGTTTGTATGAAACCGTATCCCCTCTCTTGGTGGTAATGATTGTAGGTTTCAGCCCCAGCAACAGGGTTGTTGCATGCCGAACACCGAAACGATTTCCAGAGCCACAAAATCGGTCAAAGCCACCGGTTTTTGAGTTTACCCTCACACTCTGGGTTTAAGTGCCTCTCCAGCCCGCCCTTAGTAGCCCAATATCTTTTGGGGAAAAAATTGTAACCCAGTGGGCTATTTCTGCTACTTACGCAAAAAAAACACCAAGTTTGGAGCAAAAATCCGGAGCGCGTGAGCAGGTAAACCCCCTGGCATTGAATTCCTCGATTGGCTCCGGCCTAACTGTAAGAACTCCAATCAATGGGCCAGGTCTGATTAGTCAAAAATGTCGGCCGCTAGGAAGGTGTCAGGGAGGCAAGACAAACTCACCATAACATACTTTCCCGGGTTAAGAAGGGAGAAAAAAGATACCGGGGCTTGTTAGGAGAAACAGGGAGAGAGTCCTAGCCCAGCATTCGAGCATTCGAGGTCTCAGGGTAGTTAAGAAGTTCTAACCCTGGAACCCCAGTTTAAGGCCTCAATTTCTTTGCTCGCAATCCATTTTGTGGGGGTCCCTGCGCTCTCGCGCCTGGCGGTTCCTTGCACTGTGGCTATCGGCTCCTTACGCAGTACCAGCCCGTCTCCGCAAGGGCTAGGAAATAAAATCGATGATCATCCTTTTTAGACTCAACAACGCTGAGCAAGAAGATTTGAAAATATTAAAATTTTTGATGCTGTATCATACCCTACGACATAGTGAGCGCCTGCTGTAGCTGACCATATGCAGAGTTGAGAGATACAATTAGTTGAACCCTAGCACAAATCAGAATAGTGGGTGCTATTTAGGTGTGTATAATAGCTCACTATCACAGGTGCTTGCCAAGCTGTGAAAAACATCAGCTGCGCTCAGGAATGCCAATTGGTGGCGCCTCCGCTGACTCACCCTGGGTTATTTATTATCAAGTATCCCCCATATCTTACTACCTGCTGTTCCGCTTCTCCCAAAAATATCCTCTCTTCCATCTAACCTGGGCCGCGCACACAGAGCGGAATATCCTTGGAACTTCTCCAGATACTCGCCATATTCCCTCTAGTCCTCGAGCTATTCTGCAAACTCCCAAGCAATTCTCAGATTTTCGGCCATATGAACTCGAGCGGGAAGCCAATCCAGCTTCCACATAAATTAATGCACTAAAGGTAACTGTGATAACAGGATCCTATACTTAGGATATGAATGGGGTGGGGCGGGAGATACTATATCAGTGTTTTTATGCTACTAACCAAGTTCCCAGTGCATCTAGTAGTTATAGTGTAGTGCCCGCAGACAGAGCGGAAAGCAGAGGTTTAAAAAGTATTCAATAAAAACAACATTTCGTAAAATCCCTTAGCAATAAAAACGGTTTATGAAGACTCCCGCTCTCATAGATCTTCAGTACAAATACTAGGCCCCCTGTTCTGCATTCATCTCCATGGTCTTTACTCCTTCTTTCAACTGCCGATACCCTTACCTGTCCATCAATGGAAACTCTTTTCCAAGGGTCCGGTCTCTCGTGGAGCAAAAGAAACTATAGTTAAAGCATGCCGAGCAGCACGACTAGCATCAACTCATCCCGAAATATTTTGTCTTTCCTCCTCTCTTGCTTTATTCTTCCTAATCTGTTCTCTTTTTTCTCTCCTATATCCTTCAAAGGTGGGATGGATCGGGGTTCAACAGCAGGAAATCTTTTATAATTCACCGGGTAGGAAGAGCAAACTTGAACCATTGTGATGAGGTTATTGGTGTCGTATATGGTGCTCCCAGAGTTATATCTACAAACCCTCAGTTTCCATTGCCCAATTCTATCGTAAGAACTCGAATAATTGAACCTCAGGCTAGGACGTTGGAGTTTCCTTGGATGACAAGGTCTGGCTCTTTTTTCCTTTTTTTGTCCTAAGCTTGGTCTGATGGGGGTCAGATTTCGCCCGCGCGCTCGCCCGCTTATTCAAGAGAGGGAATTTCGGTCTTAGCGCTAGATTCAATTATTCGACTTCTTACTGTATTGGTCAATTTATCACCAGTGCAACATGTGAGGGTAATGAAAAAACTCCCAACGCAAAGTCACAATTATTAACTTTGAATACCCTCAGTGTTCCCGACCGTCAAGTCCTCCGTCCTGTGGGAAGAACGAGAGGACTGTAGGCCCGGGCGTCCCGTAGGTGGCAGGCAAACTCCGGCCGTTGGAAATCTTACTTGTGCTCGTGTAATTGCTGTTTTCAAAAGTATCAGGATGCTTTGGCGTCAAGAACGGAATATTTAGGTGTGAATTTGGCGGCTTGGCGGCCAGGCATCAGTATACTTTTGAAAAAACAGCAAGTAACGCAGTCCTGGGTGACATCCTGAGGCTGTTTGCCTCATCTACCTATCGTATGTGCAAGCATGTTTCTAGGCCTCGCCTCCTTCCCCTTCTGTTGCCCTTCTTCTTTCTTTTCTATCCCTAAACCTTTTCTCTCCCCTAATTGGTACAGTCTCCCAAAGGGTCTCGAGATTCTCGGGTTGCGAGAGTGGCGGCGCTCTTGGCCACTTGGCATGGATTTTCCCATGATCAATCCTGCTTTTGATACTTCTCTTTCTTGTATTGAAGTTTCTCATTTGGGCTAAGCCTTGACTTAAGCGCAAGCATGTACCCGTTTTTATGCCACGACTATCGCAACTCGAGAATCTCGCGACCCTTTGAGAGACTGTAGTACAAAACACCCGCTCGCTAAGTCTCCGCTCTCACCGTCACAATGCTACCCAGCGCCAGCAATTATCCCCAGTCCGTCATGCCCCTCCCCTGCCGTCCTTGATATTATGCGACCAAAACACACTTCTCATGGTGGCACACCGCTCTGTTTATCCATGGCTCGTTAGCTCATCTAACTTGGGAGCCTCATATTGGTGAGCGCCCCACTATCCTGCAGAGTTGGGAATATAGTCAGCGACTCAGTAATGCTCCTTTGGATTGTGAGGTGCGCTTGAACCTGCCACGAATAAAGGCAACGGATAGAACCCCAAGATTCATTCCAGAGCAGAAGGTATATCCACAAATTAGACTCCTAGGCTCCTACTCGGATCATTCATTTCCTTTGTTCGACCAGATTTCGGAGTGGGGACAAGCAGAGCCGAAATCATGAAACATCACTCATCCTGTCCTCACCTCAGCCCCCAAGGTATAGTATCATAGCACAGAACAATGAGGCTTCCGGTAATGCCAAACCCAGGGAAGATTGGACCCCCGAGATGAAGATTCCTTGGTATTTTATCCAACAAGTAATAGCTCGAGTGGAAGCTAATGAACAATTCCAAATAAATTAGTCAAATATCTAGATTTCAACTTCGTGCCGACAAATCTGACGATAGATTTGTGACTATTTCTAACCTGCAGTACCACATTATGTGCTGAATGTTTGAAAGACTAATTTTTACAAGGACTTTGCGCTTCGCAAGTGCAACATTACGAAGGCCATGGGAGAAATAGGAACCAAACTCTAGGGGGCAACGGGCGAATCAAGATTAGACATAGGGAAACATGGGTCAGAGACCGCGAGCCTTAGGAGAGCGGTGGAGCAACTTGGGTGTTCCCTCCTACCCTCCTCTAGGTCACCACACATGTCCATGCTCTTGCATGTACTGTATGTCACCCCTTCCTTTTGCAAACCCCCGTGCTAACAAAGGAAAGACAAACTCCCACTGTTCGTAGCGTCCGCCCATCATCCAGCATCTGCACATCCAGCTCTTTCACCTTCCTTACAGCTTTCCCGCTTTTCTTACAGCTTTCCCAGCGGATTCATCGATCCAAAACTCTCGCGCATTCCTGCAGCCGAAATGCTTTCCCGAAAAGCCAAAGCAAAGCGCCTCCCCAGAAACAATCCAAACAACAAAGCAACTATATGCCTATTGAGGGGATAACTCCCCGTTTTTTGTTTTTGTTTTCAACCACCTCCTGTATCATACAGTTATGCAGGATTAAATTAAGGTCGCAGTCACACCTTTCCTCAAAAAAGCTTTCCCATATTGTCTCTCATTCCCGCCCCAGTGTGTGGCGCTTGTTTGATGACTATCTCAAACCCTTGTAGAAAAACTGCTTTGTAAGTCACTCGGCGGCATTATCGTAGACACCTATAATCCACCCCTCGGTTACTACAAGTATGTTTATTTGGAGTATTGAAGCGGCCCATTACAGGCTCCAGGCACCGTCCAATCTTCAGCAACCCCCTGTCTTGGCGAAACCCACTATCCCCCGTAGCGTTAATAGTTCCAAACCTCCCTACATTACGCTAAAATCCAAACTAAAAGACTGGCTTCCCTCTTTTCTAGCAATGCCAATCGAGTGATATCAAAAGCATTTCATGTCAAGTTATGATGCAGATCTTCTTCCATCTATCATACAAGAGCACTAAACCTGATATGAGAGTAATTTTACCCAGTACTCGTAAACCCTGAGGTGACGTCCTTAGCGATTTTTACTAACCAAAATCTGGAGTCACGTGACCGCACCACACCTCTATGAAGTTGAATCTGCTATTATAATCAAAAAAAAAAAAAGAAATACTGTTAGAAATGATCCGTGGCGGGGCTCGCGAGTACTTTAAGCAAGCGGTGGGCAGAATGAAGTATGAAGGGTTTTGCAAACCGCTTGATGGGGTACAGATAGTGTAGGAAGAACTTTTACTGAGCATGAGAACAAGAGAGAAGAGAGAGATTAAGGTCAAAATGAGAGTCATGTTACTTCTATTCTCATCGTTTATTCGAAATACGGTTGCTACAAAAGTACCGGAAGGTGTGTCAGAATTATTTGAAATATTGATGATTTGATGTCTAATACAAAGAGGACAATGTAACCGATGGTAAGTGAAAATAATGATCATTATGAAAATAGTGATGGCAACTGTGACGGTAGGATGAGGGAAGGTGTTCATTCACCGTTGAGGGTAGCCCTGATGCCACTTTTCAAGCACAGTGCAATAAATTCTTAAGTGTTAGTCTATTCTCATACATGGGCTTCACCAACTACTGGCGCTGTTTACCGCAATCTTTCAAGGAGCATGAACACTATACTTTCTGTGGGTTCGTGATGGCTCTTCCAAAATGGGAAACCAATTTTGGTGCAGAGATGACCTGTGTGTGAACTAAGAGGTAATAAAAGAGAACAAGCTTGGCCTGGTATGAGAATAAATGATGTAAGGAGCAGAAATTACTACTGGCCATGTTTGGTCATAGTATTAAAACATAAATCTTTAATATTACCTGATTCCGAATACGCGATGAAAATGGAAGTACATAAGAGCAGTTTCGTTGGCTTTAGTTTTCTCTGAATGATAGTCTAGAAAGGACTTGTTGAGTGGAGAGACAAGAGAAAACAGAGCGCCAAGAAGACAAGAGGGCCCATAACCAATGGCAGCCAAGTCAACCGTATGACTAAGCTTCGGGGAACAACCGCTGATATCGAAGGATATCCAACAAATACGCTAATTTCACTATCGTCTCTTTAGCACGATCTCGGCACTATCAATACTGCACTGCAGGGGATCACGAGAGAAAATACGGTATTGTCACTACCTAAAGCATGGTTCTGGCTGTCTAGCAAAGTCTACCGTACTCTAAAAGACGGAAGATAAAATATCTCCTAATATCGAGGCTAGCCACCAAGATGCTCTCCTAGGTAAGATAGCTAGATAGGAAACCCCCGATAGATCAATCACAAATAACCCGCCCTAACCCTGGACAAAAAAAACATCCCAAGCCCAAAATTGCAGAGTACCTCCCTTTCCCGGGGATGGAAAGATGGAACCAGAGCTTAAGCATTGCGCAACAAACATCTGTTGCTTATTATGCACTTAAGTTAGTTCTTGCTGTGCGTTCTTAACTTCCATAAGCCTTAGAAATCCTCAGAAAAGGTGAAAATTCGAGACCAGAGGGCAACCGGTTAGAGTCCAGTGCAGTTAGCAGCTAGCTGGCGAGCTGGCTAGCTATGCATTTTATGAATTTGGGGCTCTTCACAAACAACTCAGGAACCTATCTTTTAACTGTGAATGAAATCGCCATACACGAACATCTACAGGGGTTGATTGATGGCTGCCCGCCGGTAGGCTATGCTTGGATTGTCGCGTTCCGAGCAAAGGTATTTGAAAAAAAATATTTCATGTATCACACACCCCTCATCCGTGCTTTCATCGGCGAGGTTTTTTCAAAATGGCTGTTTGGGCTCGCGTGCTACTGCCCCATCCACGACAATTCGATGCTAATGCAGTACGGCGAGTCGAAACACACGGCGACACGAAAAAAACAATATAGAGCACCGCTCGATGTCCATTATTAACAAGTATCCTCATTAACCAGAACCTCAATACTGTGATAATAATATGCTCCTATCCTCCTCCCGTAGCCTTTCCCCCTCCCAAGCTCTTGGTAAGCGGGAATGGAACTCTCGTCCTTTTGGGCCCGATTTAAGATGCTGAGATGTCGGTGGGCTATTCTGTTGCAAAGTGGCTGGTTATAGACATTTTGAGGAGGTAGCATGTTTAGGAAATGATTGGTTCCTTACATCTAGTTTAGTTTCAAACGGATATCTAAATGATGAAAGCCATCTTAGGTGTGGCACTTGTTGGTTAAGATATTAAGAAAACCGGATTATGCGTTCTACTAGCCCAAGCTACCGGTAACCGGTTGTTTCGTGTCGCCGGGTATTTCGACTCACCTTGGGGTATCATACATTACCTTACTTCAGCCTTGCAGAAGATGCTCTACCGAGTGAGCTTCCATGACGCAGAAGACGCTACATCAACGGCCGGGTAACCGGTGACTCTATTTCCCCCACCATGAACCCCAAATTAGCCAACCAAGTATCACTACAAGCACTAATTATACTTCGTAATCGAACCAACACACCCAATCCCAACAACATAACCTAACCCAATCCACAACCTCCCTTCCTCCCTGCCTCCCTTCCTCCCTACCTCGCCTCTCCACTATCGATCTCAACTTCACCATCCTTCCTCCATTCACCCTCCAAACAACCAAACGAAACCAACCAACCAAAAAAACAAAAAATGTCCGCCGAGCCAACCCCCACCTCGCCTCAGCTCTTCTCCTCCTCCCCCTCCCCCTCCCCCGCCTCCTCATCCCCCGTAATCCTCTACAAACCGCCCACCATCCAAAAACTGCTCCGCACCGCAGCGATAAACCTCGTCCTCCCCTTCATTAACGGTCTCATGCTGGGCTTTGGAGAGTTGTTCGCGCACGAGATTGCGTTTCGGTGGGGATGGGGGGGTACTCGGGTTTGTTCTTTTTCTCTCTCTCCCCCACTTCCTAATATGGTTCTCTGGTTTTTTGTGGGCTGATGAGGTGTGTGTGTGTGTGTTAGGTGTTTCCACCTAGTCGTGTTTCGGCGCCCGGGGTTGAGGATAGGGATAAAGTGGATGATAGGCGGGACCGGGGGACAAAGGGAAGAGGGAGGGGGTAGGATTTTGGAAGAGCTTACGGGTGGAGTAGGGATGGAGTGATTGTGGGTCAGGGGAGGGGGGTGTAAATACGGGTGGGAGTGGGAATTTAGCTTTTTTTTTTGCAGTTCGTTTGTTTGTTTTGTGAGGTGGAGGTTATATACACTTTGCGGAATAGAGCGGACATTGAACGTTGTTAGTGAGGTGAAATGTGGGAGGTGGGTGGATTGGGAATTTGTGCATTGTCTAGGTGGGGAATTATTCTATCTAGTCTTGGTTTTGCTCGTGTTCCTGCGCCCGCTTTTTCCTTGACCGATGTTCCCGCTTGGCAGCTTGCTCTTTGGTTATTCTTGCTTGGCGCTTTGCTTCGTATTCATTGTGGGCTGCGCTGTCCCCACCCTAGTTTTTCTTTTCATTAGCTCTTGTAATGCATTGAAGAGGGGGAAAGGGATGGGGAAGTTATTGTTATATATACCGCACCGAACATCCCTCCCAAAAATCCGCCCTTGTCGGCTTTGTCAGATTTTTTTACATCGGCATTGCTACCACCACCGGTAATGCGGTCCATCCAGCTGCCCTTTCCACCAATCTGTCTAACCTCCTGTGAGGGAGCCGGGGTAGGAGTCGGTATAGTCTTGAAAGGCAATGTCTGGAGCGGATTCGGCACCGCTTGCTTCGGCATAGGATATAACCCAAACTGCGCCCGAACCCACGCGTTCTTCAGCACAATCGTCTGAACTAGCGAGAACAAAGAATTACACAGAAAGTAAAAAGTGAGGATAGCCGGCCACTGGCTAGTAAAGGCAAACGTAGCCAACGGCAAACCAATCAGGAGAACCTTCCTCATCTGCTCTGATTGCAAGTTTGTTCCCGCCTCACCTCCCAAGGACAACTGCGTGAACAGCGCAGCGCTGGTGGCCATGGGGAGGAGGTAGAATGGATCCGCAACAGACAAGTCCGTGAACCAACTCAATCCGCCCTCGGTCAGCCCCGGAATCGGAATATCGGACATGTCGCGGAGGTTCTTGTAGAACCCGTAGAACACTGGGATCTGCGAGATTGGGAAAAACAGCCAGCGGCGCTTGACCCCCGAGCGGCTGTACAATTGCGCGAGCTCGGTCCTGGCTGCCATCATGCCTAGTTTGTCCCCCGCTGTCTGCGCCTCCTGCATTTTCTGGGTGAGGGGAATGGCGTAGGGGTTTACTACATTCATCTTGGCGGCTGTGTCGGACATTTTTAGGTAGAAGGGGAACTGTAGCAGACGGAGTACCCCCACACTGAGGATTATCGTGGTGAACCAGGGCGTACCGGTGTAAACGTGGATATGCTCGATGAGGGACTGAACGAGGGTTGTGAAGCCGTGGCCATAGTCCAGGCCGAATTCTTTGAGAAAGCCAATGTGCTCGGAAGTTGGGAGCGGTGTCAAGACGGACTGGGTTGTCGGTATGTAATCCGGGAGGAAGGTGGGCTCGAAGGGTGGCGGGGTCGTGCTGGAGGTTGAATTGAAGCGGAGGGTGGTGAGTGGGGTAAGTTTTGAGAAAGTCCTTGCGGGGAGCTGTTGGGAGAGATCGGAGATTCTTGGGGATACAAAGGAGGAGAACTGTGAAATATTAGCTGCATGTTAGTCCGCGCGGAATTGGTATAATTAGGGTGGGAAATGGGGGGGGGGTATTCATCATGCCTTTTTCGAAGAAGCAGATTGTGGAATTCGGCGGAGAGCAATTGAGGCCGCCCGGGAGGAGGAAGAAGACCTCAATATTAGCCTCGAGGCCAACATTCTCTCACAACGCGGGTGGCAACTGGTAGTCTATATATCGCAGAGTATGGTGCGTATCTTCCCACGATGGTTGGTGTTGGGCGGGATATAGTCAGGGCCCGTCCGGAGCCTCAAAGAAACAAAACTTTCTTAGGTTGTGTTACCGTAAACAAAGTGTGCGGGGGTGCACTGTTACCTTGCGAATTTACCAGACCGGTAAGAAATTGCCAAGACAAGCAAAATCCTCCGCCACGCATGGGACCCCTGTTCAGCCAGTCGGCCTTCTATGCTTAGCCCTCCCACGTCGTCACCCGCCTCTTCATATTGTGCATTCTTCAGAGAAAGCGGTCTGAAATGAATGGTTAAAGGGTTTAGACCAGCTGCCTACCAACACCTATTAACTCGCTCGCTTCCGCCCAGTTTCACCTTCTAATTCTAAATCATTTTGTGAACACAAAGAATTACCTGCTTCACTGCGTTTAGGCATACCAGTGGATGAGCAAGGCTGGGAAGTGGACTACGGTACCCTAATGCCCGAGCAGTTTTAATATACCGGTACAAGTATCATACTCGAGTACAAGCTGTGGTATCATAGACCCTCCGTAGATCTTATTTGTTAGCTGTGGTGGGGTTGTGTTTCCTCTCACTTACCATATTCACTAGGCACCCTCATCTCAGGGTTGGTTTGTGCATAGTAACTCAACCCCTCCTTCGCGCCCCCCCATCCCCTCCGTCCCGCACCCCCTCTGTCTCGACACATAAGCAACTAGCCTTCACCCTCCACGGCCCCCCCATCAAGTTCTATCAAACGGTCTCATAACTACTTGACCCGGGGAACAGACCGTCAAAAACGTTTCCTTCAAAGCATCCATCCAAGGCTCATTCACCCACCATGTCTGATCAAGACTCTTTAATTCAGAACTTCTGCGCTGTTACGGGCTCTGATCCCCAACAGGTTTGCTACCTTACTTTAAACCTTTAGCTGTGCCTCAGACCTTGTGTTTGCTAACTAACTCGATTTGTTATCGATATGTTAGGCTCGTCATTTTCTCGAAGCTTCGAATTGGAATATTGAGGTAAACATCCATTTTTCCTTCCCTAGCCGGATCCAATCCCTAGGGGCAGATGATCTAACAAGGCGTATAGTCTGCGACTGAACAGTTTTTCGAAGCTGACGAGCCTCTTCCTGATGCTGGGGCTTCCCACCATCATCTCGACTCTGACTCCGACGAAAGTGAGGCTCTTTACGATCCGCCCAGGCAAGCACCGGGAAGTGCTGCCGCTTCGAGCTCCAAATCCAGGTATGTGAAGCTTTATCCGCCTTTCCCTCCTGTTGGAATAGGGTGCTTGCACTCTCTCCTACCTCGGTTTTTGAGCTGTTACGGGGGTGTGGGGGACTTCCGTTCTAATCTGAGGAGATCTTCTAGGTTTGCTACTCTCGGTGATCTTAAAGGAAAGGATGGCGAAGAGGATGAAAATTCCGAAGACGAGAAGCAGGACTTGTTTGCTGGAGGCGAGAAATCGTAAGTGTTGGAGAGAGAGGAGTTCATCTCCCTTCTGCTCGCTGCCCCACTACATTAGCTAACCCCTGTGTAACCATAGTGGCCTAGCTGTTCAGAATCCCGGTGATCCTCGTAGCAAAGGGCATCTCATTCAGGATATTCTCAAGCGCGCAGCAGAGTATGCATTTCTAGCTTTTTACCACATGTAAACTTCTCTCCGGCCGTGGTGCTAATTATGAATAGAGGCCCCCCACGTCCTCAGGAAGAGGAAGCTGGCCCGTCTCGCCCACGTTTCACTGGTACTGGCCGCACTTTAGGGAGTGATGACACTGAATCCATCGAAATTCCCGATCCTGATGCTGAAAGACGCCGTACCCAAATTCCTACCGTTACCCGCTCCCTTACCTTCTGGCGTGACGGTTTCAGTGTTGAAGATGGGCCATTGATGCGCTATGATGATCCTGCAAATCAGGAAGTTCTCCGTGCAATCCAAAATGGACGTGCTCCATTAAGTTTGATGAATGTTGAACCGGGCCAGCCAGCAGATGTCAACGTTTTCAGACGCATCGATGAGGACTATGTCCCAGCAAAGAAGAAGCAGGCTCCTTTCAGTGGTGCTGGGCAGAGGCTTGGTTCTCCTACTCCCGGGACATTGTCCTCTTCCACAGCACCCCCTCCTGTCAACACACCTCCTGCTGTACCCCCAGCTCCCGCTTCAGCTCCCGTGCCCACTGTTAATGTGGATGATTCTGCGCCTCACACTACCTTGCAGGTTCGGCTGAGTGATGGAACGAGGTTGAGGAGCAGATTCAATCATAACCACACCGTCGGAGATGTCTATGGTTTTGTCAACAGCGCAAGCCTGGAGAGCAGAACCAGGAGCTACCTCTTGCAGACAACCTTCCCCATTAAGGAGCTGAAGGATATGGAGCAGACGATTAAGGATGCGGGTTTGATTAATGCAGTTGTTGTGCAAAAGTGGGCATAGATTTCCTAGTTCTTTTTACATGGATAAAAACACTGGCGAATTAAATGAACTTTCTAATTTTCTCACGACTCTTTGCTCGTATTTTCTTGTTCCCCTCTTGAAATTTTTAAAACTCATTGACTATAAAATAGCGCTTTGGCTTTCTTTTCGATCTTGTTGGTCCCTAGTACTCGGGTGAGGGGGAAAATATTGGGACAAGCAGGGGGTAGTGGAATGCTCGAATTGGCGGTTATCTTACTTTTTTGGTTCTTCGATACTCCTTCTAGGGTATATGCTCAGGCCTCTGCTGCCCCTGCTTGTCCCCTACCCCTAGTACCATACTGTCGGACGGGTAAATGGGATAGAGAGAAATGGTGAGAAACACCACGTAATGTTATGGTGGTTTGGTGGAAACAAAAAGCTTGGCACTTAGCATAGATTCGTGGGAGAAAGGGGCTTGTCATAGAACACAACCACAGGGGGAACAACAACCGCAATTCTCGAGGACAGTTTGATCTTTGAGTGTGGTTATTCTTCGTGTCTTATCTTTTGTTTTCTGAACGGTCTTGGATCAACCGAAAGTCTCTTGCCACCAAAGAACGCCTTCACCGGGAGTGATCCGTCAATACATCATTATCAGTCTAAATGAGAATGAGAGGAGTTTCTAGTAACTCTACTATAGAAGCCAAATGGGATAAACGTCATAGTTTCATGTTCAATGTGCTATTAAAAGAGCACGTGCAATTTGCAGATGTGGAGTACAATACTGGGGTGCGAATATTAAGAGCACTACAACCCGTCTACTTGGGTAAGGTAATCCTAAGACAAAAAGAGATATAGAAAGCAAACCCAACTCCAAAGGAAAATGTAATGCTGTAGGAAATTTATCTAAACAATCTACCCACGCCCCCAACAGCACCCTCGCCACCGACGCCCGGGCCAGCGCCAAGGGCATTCCCGCATCCACCCCCAATGGACCCCCTAAAGCCAACAGCCCCACGGAGTTCAAGCCTGTACCTTCTCGCAGCCTCCCTCAAGTGGTCAGGAAGCAGAGGGCCAAGACTACCATCTGACTTTGTCCTTTTCCGAATATTCTCAATCCCCTCCCCTTCAACGTCCGCATCTGCCCACTCTTTTTGAACTTTCAACGCGAGCTCCACAATCTCTCCCGTAAAAACCTTTGAAAAACCGCAGATCGCCGTGCCTACCCCAGCCGTGACGCTTTGCGAGAGGACCTGATTGGCGAGCTTTTTGACGGCAGCTTTGTTAAGATTCGCGCGACGAAAGGCCTCGTAGCGTTGTGTTTGTTGGCTGTCAAAAGAGTCCAGGAGGACGCTATCCCACCACGTTAAAACCGCTTGCTCCCAACACGAGATCCAAGAGAAGAGAAGAGGGTCTCTCACGAAAGCTTGATCTTTTCATCATCCTCCCCTCCGAAGTTCCCCGCAGCGCCCTCGGCTAGAACGGTGGAAGTTCCGTAATCATCCTCCCGCGCATCGTCGTCCTCCTCGTCCTCCTTCGCGCCGGGCGGCGGTGGGTCTGGTGGGAAGGAGGTCTGGCGGAGTGGGTGCGACGAGGGCTGCGCGAAGGTGGAGAGCTTGCGGGGCGGAGGAATCTTGGGCTTTTTCGCGGCGGGCGGTGGCAAGGAGGAGCCGGTTATCGAGATTCTGCGCTTGTGGGAGCCTGAGGGGTAGAATGGCGGGGAGGATATTGAGGGGGGGGAGGACATTATTGTGTTTTCTGTGGTTGTGAGGGTGGTTATTAGTAATGGAGAAGAGAGCTGAGAGGTAGGCAGGGAGTTTTTGGTGTTTGTTTGCTGGTGATGGGTTGCTTGCCTGTTTGTTGACTCTTGGCGAGATTAGGTTTAGCCCGCTTCGGGATGGTGGAGGGTATGATAGGATCTTGGTGGCAAAAGAAATTGACCCCCACCAGGTTTTCCATGATACAAAATGGCCACTTTTAAAAGGTGCTTACTCAACACCATAGCATTAAGGAGATCCAGGGATTTTTTTTAGATATGGTAGCACGGTCTAACATGGAGGTTCACATACTTGAGTACCAGGTTACAGAAAACATAGGAACTCTGAGTGCCAAGGTTCCAAGATTAGAGCCTAAAAACACTGCCAAGACAGTCAATTTGTATGGGATTTCCACATGGCAACTAAACTGGTTGACCTCACTTGCTTGTTGCTAGCACCTGGCACTTGGGGTGTGTGAAAAAAATTGCCAATTTTTTTATATGTTAAATTCTCTATGATTCCCTTTGATTTGGATATTTTTTATAATAAAGAATAAAATCCGTTGTCCACCCTGGTTTTGGGTGGTTAAATTTGTGCATCTTGTATGGAAACCCGGTGGGGGTCAAGTTCTTTTACCGCCAGGCTCGTACAGTACACACCGTCCTGTGCTCAACTACAATTAGCACTGTGCTCGTAATGTCCTGACATTTATGAACGCGACCACATTTGCATGATGCCAAGATCATTGCAAAAAAGCTCAACTTTGGCGGCATGCAATGGCAATTGTGTTCACAAACGTCAGGACATTACGAGTACTGCACTACCCGTTTTCAAAAGTATCATATCAGCAAGATTCGCATTAGACCTATATTAGAGGAAGCATTAAACCATGGCGGTAATTACAATAGCGCTGTCTTAAATCCCTGTAACTCACTCAAAGTTTAGTCTATTTGAAATATCTCTGGACTCTCTGAATCTCCACCCTACCCTCTATCCAACAATAGAGAGAAAGGAAATGCAAGAGTGGTTGAGGAGGAGCCATAGCAGTTTGAAGTTGGGCATTTTGGATTAGCGTACTGGTTAAGGTTTCCCCCACCAATCAACCGATTCAGGCTCCCAGCGCCAAGTGATCCAGATACTTTTGAAAACGGGTATGATAGCACCATTAAACCTAGCCCCCACCACCGCAGCGTCGTCCACTGCTAAAAACTCGCTTATTGCTGATACTATGATAATATTATTATTATTACTTGATTCTCAAATATTCGCAGCCACAGCACATTCCTACGCTGACACACCCTCCCGCCATTTTGCCATTCTACGATGCGTTGTGTTAGCCGGCTACTTACCGGTGTACTGCGGCAGCACACCCGGTGGGAATGGCAAACATCGTAGGAAGTAAGGCCGTACGATACCATTCGTCTTGGAGATCCCCACTCGGAGCGACGGACACAGTTGCCTCAGCATACCTCAGCTATCTGCTGAGCTGATTTTAATCCTGCGGGCATAACTTCTTTTTCCCTTTCACTCATCTGAGTTCGGCGATGAGTATCTTTAAATGGTGCCATATCTGCGCATTTCGGATCGGGGAAGGTCCAAAAGAAAAGAAAAAAGGGTTACAGAGTGAAAGGGGAATAAGGAACCAGAGGGAACACGACACGATGCACTATACTTGGCTTCGGTAGGTATATAAGGTCTACCGAGTTGGAATGGGTTGGGGGCAGTAGAGGTCAAGTCAAGCCCATTTATAAAAATCCTTGGTTCTTCGCGCATCTGGAGTTCTTGTGTTTGCTTGATGCTTGTGTATTTTGGATGAGGGTGGAAGAAAGAGCCCGCCCTAATTCCCCTACTCTCCCTCCCTTCTTTCTTTCATTTTCCTTCCTTTTATATATGATACTACGCTCTTTTAGCCTTCACCTGTGCGTTTGCCTCCTATTTAGGTTTGGTTGTTCGTATCTGTCTTTTCCTCCCCTCCCCTTTCTATTTTTATTTAGAGGGACTGGCTCCAAGAGGGAAGTTTGAAGTAGAAGGAATGTGGCTCTCATCCGTGGTTGTTTCTGCGGCGGCGGTCACTTGGATTTTCTCAACGGCAATCAGTGGTCTTACAACCTGGCCTCAGGTGGATGGTGAGGGTGGTGTTTACATTGAACCTGCCCCAATATTACCTCTTGAGAAGAGAGTTACACAGGAACAAGACCCGTGTACTTACTTTACTCAGAACTACGGACGTGAGTGTCTCTCTTTTTTCCTTCTTCCTCATCACTAGTTTAGATCAAATTATGCTAAAAGACCACTATGCAAATAGGCACAACTGGCGAAGATTGGCGAAAATGTATCCTGGCGGTTCCCTTCAATGAGCCATTTGCCCGGCAGACTATCAACGCCTTCCGAGTGATTTTCGATCTCGAGTCATCAACGGGATATCATGAGACCCCACCACCGGAACTGGAACTTCCACCATTTAGCCTCAACGCTACTTTCGACATGATGGAAGAAAAGATCAATAACAAAGTATACCAAAATCACTGGTCATTCGAGTATGATCTCATGGTACTCTTTAACAGATATCGTGACGGCCACACATCGCTCAACACAATGTGTATGCATGGATACTACTGGGTTCACGCTTACCCTATCGTTCTCTTCGAGGAAGAGGCGAAAGGTAAGAAAGTGTGGGAAGCATGGACTGTCGAGAAGGACTGGAATGTGAAGAACTGGCAGGCAGCTAAATTGGGGGATAAGCTCGTCATGATCAACGACCAGCCGGCCCTGGAATGGCTTACTCAATACACACGGATGTCTATGGAGTCATTCGCATACGTTGATCCGGATTCGAGGATGAAGCAGATGGAGTTCACAGTCCCAACGGGTCTGTCCCGTGGGATGTTTGCAAAGAGGCAGATGTGGGATGGAGAGGAGCTGTCTATCAGGTGGGCGAACGGCACGAGGAGGGATGTTCTCTGGACCGTCCAGTTTACGAGCCAGATGGTTACGGATGGGAAATTTAGGTTCAATAATGTGGAGAGTCTGGAAAAGCTTTGCTTCCTCAACACGACCGAGATGGAGAAATTGATTCTGCCGCAACCATCTCCGAGGGCCCGGAGAAGATCCGAAGTTGCTGGGTTAGGAGAGATTTTGATAGACAAATCTGCGCCCGTGCTCGAGAGACGGTCGACAAACACTCAAAAGAGGCAGGAGCCAGTTATGGTAGAAAGGCCCAGCGGCTACCCACCCGCCAGGGTGAGTGGCCCAGAGTTCGCCGTAGAGTCGTACATCCTACGAAGTGATCCTGAGACAGCGATTATCCGTTTCGGTACGTTCAAGGAACAAAACCAGAACACGTTCAAAGAGTTCAGCAAAGATTTCCAAAACTTTATCGCAAAAGAGCTGGTTTCGCTCAAGAAGGATGGGATTAAACGGCTCATGATCGATGTATCCCACAACGGTGGAGGACAAGCTGTCCTTCCATACGATGTCCTAAATCAGTTATTTCCCGAAAAGCAGAAATTCAGCAGCATGAACATCCGCTGGTCACCGACTACTTGGGCACTCGTTCAGAATATTGACAACGGGAGATATATGGATTACTACAGGGACGAGAACATGCAAGACTTCAAAAGCAAGGAGCAGTGGTTGGGCCCGATATTTCGGGACGGAGGGTGGTACTCTCCGAAGTGGAAACAGGACTTTGAACAGTATGCCCAGGAAGCCTCTAGTATTGACCTAAAGCATACCGGACCTCAACCATTTGAAACAGGAAATATCATTGTGGCAAGTGCTTGTCTAACCACGTGTGCCAAGGAAATTTGCTAAAAGCCCATAGATAAGCAACGGAATCTGCGCCTCTGCATGTGCCTCCTTCGTAGAAGGGCTCCAAGAACATGGCGTCCGAGCTGTCGCATACGGTGGCCGTCCAAACTCCAAAACCCCAATGCAAGCCGTCGGTGGCACCAAGGGTGGAAAAATGATAGGCATAGAGCAAATCTACCAGTCCCTCGCGAAAGCCGTCAGCGACAAGCGCTACACCGACGTACCGCCATCAGTCTGGATGCCCCCTCCGATGCCCCTTCGAGTCCTCAAGGGCTCCCTAAACCTGGAAAATAAGTTCCGCGACGGAATAGACGTCCCACTACAGTACCTTTACACTCCGGCCTGTCGCAAGATCGGCTTCAACAAAGAGATGTTTGTGGATATCATGGTGCTTTGGGAGAAGGCGAGGGCGGCCATGTGGGACGAGGATGGGAAACCGATCAAGTGTGTCGATTACAGTACACAGCTCGAGCGGATCCAGACTCAGGCCAAGGCCAAGCAGCAGCAAGCTCAAGCTCAAGCATACGCGCGGCCGAGACCGCAGCGGGAGCCCCCTCAGGGATCGCAGCAGGCACGGGAGGTGAATATATCACCTGCCCCTGCCCAATATTCGTACATGGAGTATAGGAAGAGAAAATAAAATTATTTATAAAAAAAACTAAACTTTAAAGCATCCATTTGCTTCTATCTCCTTCGTTCTTGTATCTTGGGCCGCGAAATAGCCTGTGGAGATGAGAAAAAATGAGAAAACCCCCCCTACGACACGAACCTGGAATCTCTTGCGATTGCCCATATACATGTTGCCGTTGTTTCGTCTCTTCGCCGCTGTCGTCACGCCTTCCACTTCGTTGCTTCATATTCCATTTCGCTACTCCCTTCAGCCCGTGTGCAACCCGGCCCAAAACCGGCGTCTCGAGCTATAACTATTTAATTCTACCGTTGTGCCCTCCCCCCCGTCACTTCCGGTGGAGCAATAAAATGGAGAAGCAACCCCTTTTACTATCTACCCAGAGGCGGAGCAGACCCTGTGCCACTCTTCTGCTCCTGGTGGGCCGAAATGGTAGGTTGTGATCAACCCGTAGGGGAGTGGTAGTCCGGTGAGTAAGCTGTGCCGGACCATGTGATCGAGTGATGGAGTATGACTGCTATGCAGGGATGAGTGTGGGGGCGGCAGGTGAGGAGAAAGGAGAATAATGGATGGGATGGGCTTCCCCTCCCCCATTGTTCGTACATTATTAATGACTTTAGTTGTTGTTTTTAATTCCTGAGAGTATCGTAGTAACATTACCATCATAAGATTCATGGCCCTCTTTCATATTTGTATAAAATTGATATCTCCTCAGTATCGTAATTTATCTGTTGTTATAGGGCCAAGGCTTCCACAGCTACCGAGTGCGAGCCCGAGACCCTACACCCACTCTACAGGAAATACTCTGGCACCCTAGAAATACAGATTAGAGATTGCCAGCCACGCCCTCACCGAACCATAATCGAAAGGGGCTAAGAGCACTCCCGCAACCGAGAATCTCAGTACACCTTGACCCTATGGCGGAATTGCACTGTACCCCTAGATCCTTTCTTTCCCTTTGGTTGATAATTTCTAAGCTGTAAGGTATACCAGTTACGAGCATATAGTACCCGAACACTAGCCAGCAGTCCCACCCCAACATTTGGCGGGAATTGACCTAAGGGCACTACCAACCCTAGACCTACCCCCCAGCAAAAAAAGTGGTTCGCCGAGCATTTTTTTTAATGCTCGACTACTCCACTGCCCCCCGGATTCGAACTTATGATGGTCCCTGTTTTCAAATTAGCCGACCAGTCTCCTAAGCCATTAGACCATAGGAACTGGCCGATAATACCTTTTCTTCTTGACCTTTTGACTGCTTCTTCAGAAAATATACAGTTCAGGCGCCTGATATGATACTTTATCTTTGGTGAGAAAAATGGGCATCGGTATCCAATCATAGTACTCTCTCATGATATTGATAGAACGAGGAACGGGGGGGTTCCGGTGTATACCTGTGATCTGCCTCCGAAACACTCGCTTTCTTCGTCAGAGGGGAATGTTCCCCGAATTCCATGGCTAGTATCCCCGATGTAACTATTCTTTGGTATGTACAGGAAAGGACAGAGGTAAAACTTTTGTATGGTAAATTACCTATGCATATCTAACAACCCATACAAAATTCGGACCCAAGTGTTCGGGCTCTATATGCTTGTAACTTGTATGGACGAGTAAAGCCCGATCGAATCCCCGTTAAACGTTGTGGTCTGGGCGATGACTTTGGCGGCCTCCCGACACTACACTAGTATAGCATACGTGTTTTTAGAAATTTGATAGACATCGGGATATGTGAGACTGAGGCGGAGAACGAGGTATCCGTGTAGCGTGGTGTGGTGTGGTGCACGTATTTGGGGTGTGCGAACAGCATCGCATTCACGACGTGGGGGGTTGGCGCGCTGTCTGTACGGTACAAGTAGGTTGGATTTGGGAAATGAGAATGGGGGGAATGAGACACATTAAGTATATTCGATAAGGACTGTAGCTAGTAATAACAGTAGTAGCTACTCCCCCCCCTAAATAAAAATAGAGAGAGCAAAGGGAAAAAAAGGGGAAGCCACAATATCCCTATAGACTCCAATCCCCATAACCTGGAAAAGTCGAATCCTGCACTATGCAAAATAACCTATCAGCATCTCCTATACTATTATAGAAAAGTTTAGGCAAAGGTCTCAAGCATAGCCCGGAGGTTATAAATCGATTAGAAGCAGTATTTCGATGATGGCAAAGGAGTATTTCATCTGTAGTAATTTAGATTCGCCATAACTCTTTTAAGTTGTTTAGTGGTATGGTATCTTCCAAAAAAAACCCCCATTTTACGCTGTCGCCTACTAAAGCTGTCCTAGAGTAAGATGGTACTAGAGCTTATGCCGGAGACTTTATCCTCCAGAGAATTCAGAACGGTTTCTCACTCGCAATTTCCGGATGCGTCCATGGTGAGAGAAATTTGCCATTGAATGGTTAACTGTGGGGTAGTTGTCGGGGGCATGCACTAGTAAGGGCCTATAGGCAGTCTACTACAGGTAACCCCAGCCCAAGGAAATATTCTTACAGATCCCTAGGGATAACATATAGTACCCGCTCATTAATACCCCTTCGAAATACCATGGACGCCGGAAGAGGTCCTAATTCAAAACGCCCAAGATCTCCCAAGATCGTGCGATTCAAAATAGTACCACCATTTCCTAAGCTATCAGACCTCTGTGGAGAAATTTCTAGCAGCTTGAGAACAGCCTTTTCGAATTACACCCTTACAGGCACCCCCCACACTCTCAAAGAGCACACCGCCACCAACGGAGCGTGCAGGAATTTGTCAAAACCTAAAACCACCCTACTAGGAACTGGTAGTCCCCTTTGACTTGAGCCGCTCCGGTCATCCCAAGGTCACCTTTTGGAGCCCGTCAGTATTTGGATTGAGTGTCCCAATTCCCGCCAGGTTGGTGATCCGCAAGCATCTCTCTTAGGATAAAACGCGGTTGCTGTCAGCAGCCAGTTTAGCTGTGGCAAGGCCTCTAGATCTTCTCTACAAGTTACACCCACTATCTCCTTTGTTATCAATCAGGTGAACTCCCTTTATTGCCTGTTCTCATCAAGTGGCGGAATACCACAGGTAAAACTCCCCTGGCACAGCACTCCATAAACCCAACTTGCTCGATGCTCCTTCCTAGAGAAGTGCAGAGGCTACTCATGATGGATGCTTGCACTTGCATTTATTCATGAGTGGTCACTCGCGAAAAGCTAATCCAGGAAGACGGGTATCACCCCCGGGCCCAGTTTCGACGGTAACGGAACTACTTTAGGATCGCCGTCTAGTATTACAGCGCTTTTCAGGAAGCCCGGGTAAGAGACGATATATGCAAAGCTAGGATTTGTGACTATAGTACCGCTCTTTGTTAGTACTTTTATTTCGGGAGCCCGAAGCCAGGTCACTAGTCCTCACTCGCCCCTTCTCAGATCCAAAGAAAATTAATAATTCCACCCTCGAAGCTTATATATGAACTTGCTGAATATAATAATCGTTCAGAATCTTAGAAGTAGACTCAGAAGCACAAGCCGCGCACTCAGCCCACCTAACAGACCCACACTAGCCACACTTTGCCACGACAGCACAAGAAGTCTCAGTCGATAACAAAGACCTGGGCTCAGACCGAGCCTGCGCTGCTGCACTGGGAGCCAACCTGCTCTCTCTGGTCAGCTCCCCAAGGGACAACTCAAGAATGAGTGAAGATTGTGAAAACCCCTATCATGCCTATCATGACGAATCCAAGGAATCACAGCTCACTCTTCAACAGTGTTTAGAAGCCTACTGTTCCGACAACTAGGAGAGCTGTTAATCCATACTCACCGGCAACCCTTGGCACCCATTTAAACCCCACACCAAAGAATTCATGTAATCCCCCCCAAAAAAATACCCACTAACTTATATTGTAAAAGCGTATAACTGATGCAGCCCCTCTACTTCCTTCGATAAAGGGCAATAGATAGACCTTATTCATAGCTCTATCACCCACATTCACTGAAATACCATTACAGGAGATGCCATCCTCTGGGGAGTGTTCCTCCTCATTAACAGCCAGATCCGGATCACCCCGCCCTAGCGGGTCCTCCCCAGGGGCCAGGTGGAGGGAGAGCCATTAAGTCGGGCAGTTCCCATACCTAGACCGAGCGGCGCGGTAGCAGTAACGATCATATGCTTACTATGCTTACTTCACCCTGAGACACCGCATCAGGCTGAATCACTCGCGCTTGGTCAAAGTCCTAAAGGTGCAATCGGAATTTTTGGGAGTGGCAACTAGTCTCCCCCAAGCGCGTGCCAGGTAACCCCTCAAAGCAAAAACAAGAAACTACAAATTGGTATAGAATACTGGATACTGTATATAGGATAAAAAATAAACGCTTTGAATAAATTTCTTGCCCTGAATGGAGAAAATGTGAATATTTTTATCCTCCTCTTAACGGTTAAGTGAGGGTAACATTACTATTTCTGCAAGTGCCAAGACCCTACTAAAAAAATTTCCATCCATGGATTTAGGTACTCTTCAGATGGTAATAAAAGAGAGAAAAAATCTAGTCCTGATAGCATAATTCCAGTAGCTTGTGGCAATTAATTGAGCGTGTTCCTGCTGGAGCTCAGATCCGCGTGGTCACCTCGAGCCAGGCTATTAACAACTCCCACTTGGGTCAGACTGCGCAAAACCTTAAGGTGGTGGAGGGTGAAAAGTCTTGGCATGTGAGAGGGCAGTCTGCTACACTTCACTCGAGTGATGGGAGCACGAGTTTCAGACTTCTGATCATCTTCTGTATGATTTCCTTCTTCTAGGCCTTGGTGCTAGTGCGGTGCACTCTGTTTCTTGGAGGAAAAATTTCCTCCTGTGCCCGCCGTATCATACCTGGCGTTGATGGTGAGATGCTTGCTATTTGAAGGGGAGGGCTAGAAAAATTATATCTCCTCAAAAGTCATTTGTCATGAACGAGTCTCTTTTTTCTTTCCATTTCCCTTTCTTTTTCTCCTTCGTTCCCCCAATCCGAAATGCCAGGCTAAACTACTGTGTAGAAGGACTTCCCCTCTTTTCTCCACCGGGACCGAACCTAGACCGCATTTCTATTTTCGCTGTCGAGTTAGCTACGACGGGGGAATAAATATATGGCCCGGTATGATACCAAAATGGTTTCGTTTGTATGAAAGTGTAGCCAGCAGAAATCTAGGAATGAAGATAGTACACTGGGGATAGTGCTGTACGAGTGCTGTACAGTGCCTTATCCAGTGCACACCACCAAATGTCTGAATATTTTAGTCGGAGGAAGTAACAATTTAGAATCCTCAGCATGGGATAATCCACACCGACATTAAGATCGATTTAAGGGCGACTTTAATAAACTTCCCGGGTGTTCAGTAAAAAATTTGATATCAGAGAATCTAATCTTCCATCTACAGTATGACCACACATGTGCCTAAGAATAAGTTCATGCCTACCATCCACAAACAAGCTTCCGCGCACTCTAAAGTACTAGGGAAAAAAACTCCAGCTGACACCCGACTTACACCAAAACTAAGCCCACCCTTCTAACCGTCTTCCCCCCCCCGACGAGTTCGGGGGTTCCATTCTGGGTCAAACCAAACCGAAAACATGAAGGGAGCAATTTAGAACAAGAGAAGTTGAACGGAAAGTTAGCGGAACCTAGGAACTACTGATGGCCCAGAACAAAGGCAGTGTTGTGCACAGTGCCTTTTGTATGGCCCCACCGATAGATGGTCTCAGGGCATCTTCAGGTCTTGCAGCACCATAGCACAGAACATCACAAGTAATCAATTTGCAGGCTTTACACTTCCATTATAAGAAAAACAATTATTCTCGCGGTGCCCATGGCTTCATGAATTTCTCACCCGGGCGGTGTCTAGACGTGAGTCTCTGGAGAGGGCTCAAAGCGGTCAACTGCTTGAGCGTTTTATCACCCCAATTCACTGACTGTACAATCGGGAACACCACCGCACTCTCCCAACCCAGCACACTACATCAATGACCGATTGACCTCCCCGAAATATTATTGATACCAATACCTGCACCCCGCCAAAAACAGGTTTCGATGGCTCCAACCCGGCAAGCAAGGCCGTGTCCCACAAAAGATGTCCCTGCACCATATAAGCAAAGAGCGATATATACCCAGGACTTAAAAAAAGACTCAGAAAAATAGTGACTCACCCAAGTGTGTCAGGAATGTTCGAAAACTATTCCCGCTCATCCAATACAAATCCTCAGAGAGGTAGGCTATGTTTTCCTACTTTTATCGAAACACGCCCGAGCACCGCAGAATCCCCATCCCTATCCAGTGATTCAGCCCGACCAAGCTGTTTTCCCGGATTATTGTCTCTCCCATAGCTCCTTCATGCCTAATATCTGGTTGAGAAGTATCTTGTTGTACCCTCCTCGTGTCTGTGGGAGCGAGTGATGGAGTCTTGGAATTACCGCAATTAGGGCTTCCCCTCGGAAATTCCCATCCGTGCTGTCGAATCAGTTAGTAAAGATGAGGGCAGTCAGGGAATTGACAAGAAATGTGGTTGTACAGTAACGCACAGAGCCCGGACGGCAAGGTAAGCCAAAGGGGTCTAACAAGCGCCCAGTTACCCGCTGAGCCTCCATGCACGGTGTATGTGCTACGGTGCTTTCCCCCAGGTGCCCGTGCAGTTATTCAGTGGAGACTGCTTTTTCGGACAATGCCTCTGCAGGCTGGGGTCAATTCCTCTGCGGGATCTAACCTTGATCCCTGAGACTCCTGCCAATCCAAGCTTCAGGGTGCTCGGACAGAACTGTAGGAGAGAGATTTCTTTAGCTGAGGCCATATCGTATAGCGCAAAAGTACTATCACGAGCTGTCATCAAACCCTGATGACCCTTGATCAGCTGAAGAGAGACTCCCCCAGCTTCTCGTACGTCCATCCAGCACGTCATGGGATCCCCAAGGTGCGAGAGAGCAAGTATGTCCGACGGGAGTGGCCTACTCGGAAGTTTTTTTTTTTTCGTGGTCTAGAAGGAAATGTCTCTGCGGACAGGTTATCATTAGTCGTCCGGCCCAAGATGTACGCCGAATCAAGCAACGCTTCTGTTGAGTAATCCGGGGTTCTCGTCATGCACGCCTGACCCGAGCTAATCGCTAGGATGCCAGCTACCGTTAGCTCGTATGGCGCTTAGGTTCGGTGGCGACCGATACGATACGATAGATAGATATCCTGGGCGGAACTCCGACTACCTACTGGTACCGGCAAAAGACAATGATAGCCCCTTCCCTTGCATCATTTCAGGGCACTAGGGTACTCTGACAAGTTATCATAGGTAGCCTCCAAGTATTATATCCGGCCGTCGCTGGTAGGTAATGAAGTCTCACACCACACACATACCATGCATCACACACACACATTCATAATCATACGCCGACACAGTCTTCCTCTTCCTTCCTCCTTGCAGAAGAAACTTTGCCTGCTACGCCCTGAAGTGAAATTCCTGCCTGAGCCTGGGCCTGGGCCACAGACGATCAACGCTCTGCTCAGGATATAACGCCTCAAATAAGACTCACCAATTTCAGCCTCTCCGAATCAAAACGTTACAATTCAGGCGGAAAGTGTTGAGAGCTCAAAAAAAAAAGGAAGCCAAATCCGGATGAATGAGTGAATGGATGGATGAATAAGCGCTCAGATCCTCGTAAGATATAGTGGTAGGTAGGTTCTTCAAGTACCGACGAGCGAACACATAATCAAAAGCCAACCCACTGTATTTTCCAGTACAGTATAGCACATAACACAACAAGGTTTAGGAAGCATGACATATGTAGAACAAGGCACGGAGACGGAGAGAATGACCAAAACACCGGCAACCCCCCCCCCCCCCCCAATCCAATCCAATCCAATTCACCAAAGTAAAGTGACATGGTTCACCACTTCACTAGTCACAGCAGATCAGTAAAAAAAAAAAGCCGAATGGCCCCG